>LNFM01000216.1_pt1 | contig 282332 bp, 271 predicted proteins | sample 596031 | NCBI WGS metagenome assembly LNFM01 (sample SAMN04254537, study PRJNA301005) | activated carbon metagenome | isolation source: dual media filters at the Ann Arbor, Michigan drinking water treatment plant | place: USA: Ann Arbor | reverse complement strand
CTAACGGCGTTATCCATAATCTCAGGGCCGGCATATTGATGCGCGCAGAAGATTTCATCGCCAAGTCGTCCAGCTTGGCCGTGTCCGTCATCTTCACCGGGCGGTTGAGATGATCGACATGAACATAGAGGGTCGCCGGTGAAGCGGTGTTGACCGCGTTGACCACAGCCAGCGGCCGGTCGACCGTCGTCCGCGATCCGGACGTGGGCGCGATCTCGGTTTCATACAGCCAGATGTACTCGCGCACGGTGCCAGCGGCGCCTGTCGCGCCGCCAACGGCGGTTTCGGCGATTTAGCCTGCCCCGGCGAAGGCCGGGGTTGCCGAAGATGTCATGGATGTAGTGCGTGACGCCGACCGGCGCGGCGATGCTGTCGCGGATCGCGAGCTGTTCGTTGGCGTCGTAGATGTAGGTCGCCTGCGTTTCACCAGCTGGGTCGATAACGGAAGCGCCGATCGGAGCACGCAAATAGAACGACTAGCCCTGGCTCAGAATCACATAATTTTCGGTAGAATGGAGCCAACTCCAACATATGAAATAGCAATGAGAGCACCCATACTTCCAACTAGAATAATGCCAATATCTCCGAATTTTTTGCTGCATTAGAGCGCGCGGACCCCTCTCCAATCAAATCAAGATCCGGGTCTGCACCTCCTTCGAGAAGTGCTGGTATCAAATCGATGCGGTTCCTGATCACGGCATGAGCTAGCACTGTTAGGCCAGCGCCGGCGAGACCGCTTTGATTGGGGTTTGCGCCGTGTGCCAGTAACGCAGTGAGAAGATCTAGGCCATTCAGCCCCCACTTATTTGAATTATCAATGACCTCCGACAGGGGATGATTACCGTTTGCACACCGTGCGTTTGGATCAGCTCCTGCTGTTAGCAGTAACTCCATAACTGGATAAGAACCAGGGTGCGCGGCACATATTGTGAGTAACGTCGAATCGGCGCGAATTCGGTCTGCGAACGATGTGGGCGACCTAAATTTTACAAGGCTGGAAAGCTCAACTTCGCTTAATGATCGACACTCAGAAAGAACCTTAATTGCTGCCGCGTTATCGCCTGAAGTAATTTCCGAGCTAGCCACAGCAAAAGCTCGCAATAAACCATCATTTTTTGTGCCGATCATTGCCCTGCCTCACAATAGTTTTTGCAGCTCTCTATTTTTTTCTTTGCTGTCTCTATTTCTTCGTCGTGACCTGGGTCTGGTCGGTTCCCGTGACAAAGACGCTTACTAACTACTCGAAAAGCCCAACAACTATAAGCGGCGTCCGATCGGAGTTGATTGGCAAACTTCGAAACATTAGGGCCACAGCTAGGAACATTACAAAGCGGCTTGTAGAGTTTGTGTATGATTGCTTCACCATCAACTTTTGTGCAAAGTTGCTTTGAGCAAGCCGTCGGATTCCGAAGGCACGCTAGAGCAGCTGCACATTGAGCCGGGTAGGCCCTACAAAGAAACTGAATATATTGCCCCGTGGGATCGTCGTACGACTGCGGCGCACCCTTCACATACCCATACACACTCGGTCCATCAACGAAGCCGAGCGGGTCGGGCTGGGTGTAGCGGCCCAGCGTCGGATCCCCGGCCTTCGCCGGGGCAGGCTACATGCCGGTGCCACCGCGTGGATGCGAGTGGGCATCCGAAGCGCATTAAAAGAGTAGTGCAAGCCGGCTTCGAGTTGGAACCACTGGCCGTCCTGCCGGAGGCGGGCAGTGCCGGTGATCGACATGCCGCATAAGGACCTCGATGCGGCCGTTGCCGCCGCTTACGGCTGGCCAGCCGATTTTTCGGACGATGCGATTTTGGAGCGGCTGTTCAAGCTCAATCAAGAACGGGCGGAGAAGCAGGCTCAAAAGGGGTCGGTTCAAAAGGGGTCAGACCCCTGACAGTGTTCTGACCCCGATCGCACTCAGACAGGGGTCTGACCCCGACCGCACTCCCCAATCGCACTCCGCGTGGCTCGACATGGCGCACAAGGATCTCGATGCGGCCGTCGCCGCCACCTGCGGCTGGCCAGCCGATTTTTCGGACGATGCGATTTTGGAGCGGCTGTTCAAGCAAGGGGTCAGACCCCTGACAGGATTCAGACTCCGATCGCACTCAGACAGGCGTCTGACCCCGACTGCCCCCCCCTCACTCCACCGTGCAGGCGACTTCGGCCGTGGTGCCGGTCGCGGGAATGAACTTGCGGCAGGTGGAGGGGCTGGCCGCCACTTCGATCGGCTGTGCCTTGGCGGCCGTTTCTGCGGACGCGGTGACGGTGGCTTTGGGAGCCGTGTCCGTCTTGGCTGCGGCGACGGCGCGGTCCTTGGCGGCTTCGCGAGCGTTCGCGATCTCAATGCTCTTGCGGCGCTTGGCGGCCGCGACGGCGCGGGCTTCCGCTGCTCTGCGCTGACGGACTTGCGCAACGTAAGCCGGCGACGGGGAACTGGAGGCAACGCGATGGCCGCCGTATCCGCCGTGACCGCATCCACCGGCCTCGGCGCTTCCAATAAAGGCCAGTGAAGCGAGAAGGGCGGCTGCGGCGGCTGTCGTGAGCGATGTGTTGAACATGGCGAGCGACCTTTCAGATGTGAACCGGTGCGAGAGGCGCATCAGCCCCATGCGATGGACAACATCTGTCATGAAAGGCGCAGCGATGCTGTTTCCCCGGGCACAGCAGGCTCGTGCGATGACGTCGATCAATTATCCCCGCCGGGCCGAGCCGCGCTAAACTGTCAGGTTGGCCAGAATGCAGGAGAGCAAGCCATTGAAATTGTTTGGTTAAACTGAAATTTGCTCTTGCCAGCGCAACGGTCCTCGTGTAGGTTTTGGGTATGGTGCGAGGGTTGCGGGTGACGCTGTTGCCTGTCTCGCGACGTCGAAAGTGACCGACAAAAATTGGCGGTCGAACAGCCGGCCGCGCTCGCGCCAGTTCGCACACATAAATACTCGTCTCGATTGAAGGAGTGGCTTCGCATGGCGCGCGTGGTCCTCGACGTTGCGACGTGGGCCATGGTCCGCGTGGCCTATGAGGACACGTCCGAATCCGTGAGCCGCATCATCACGCGGTTCGGCCTCGGGCGTCAGCAGCTCTACGACCAGATCGCAATCGAGAATTGGCGGATGCGCTCAACGGCGCGGGTGAAGACGCCGGCCGATGTGCCGCTGCGTTCGATCCCGCACACGCGTGCGCCCCCGCAGACGGCCGCGCCAGACGGAGAAACGGCGAGGCCGCCGGTCTCGGGTACGGCCCCACGGCACGACACGCCGGCGCAAACGCACGCGCAGCGCTTGGATCGCCTTCACCGCATTGTCGACCGGCTCCTGGAAAAGATGGAAAGCAACATGACCAACTCACCTGACATGTCCCCGCAAGAACAGGAACGCGCCGCCAAGGCGTTGACCTCGACGCTGACCGCCTTCGAGCGCGTGACGGATCTCGCCGAAGCGCAGAGCAAGGCACCCGAAACGTCTGATGGAGGCGCCAGCCATGACAGTGCCGAAGCCGACCGGATGCGTCGCGAGATTGCGGAGCGTCTTGAGCGGCTCAGCGCCAAGTGGCTCGAAACGACCGTCAAGCCTGAATGATCTCACCGACGCCGAGATTGGCCGCCTCTATCACGACTGGCGGATCTGGGCGCGTGTCGATCAATTGCCGCCGGCGGACGACGCGCAGGCTTGGCGCGTCTGGCTCTTGCTCGGCGGACGCGGCGCCGGCAAGACCCGCGCGGGCGCCGAATGGGTGCGCGCTGAGGCACTCGGGCTTTGGCGACAAGATCGCCGCTCGCCGCCGCGCCGCATCGCGTTGATTGGCGAGACGTTCGCCGATGTCCGCCGCGTGATGATCGAAGGCGCCTCGGGCTTGCTGGCCGTACATCCCGCAAGCGAGCGGCCGCAGTTTCAATCCTCCAACGGCCGCCTCGTGTGGCCGAATGGATCGGTGGCGCATGTGTTCTCGGCCGAAAGCCCCGACAGCCTGCGCGGCCCGCAATTCGAATTCGCCTGGTGCGATGAAATCGCGAAATGGCGCGAGCCGGACGCGGTGTGGAACATGCTGCAGTTTGCACTCCGGCTGGGCACGACACCGAGGATCTGCGTGACGACGACGCCGCGCCCGCTGCCGTTCCTGAAAGCGCTGATCGCCGATCCGGCAACCGTGACCATGCGGGCTGCGACGCACGACAATGCTGACCATCTCGCGCCGGGATTCGTTGCCGAAATGGAGCGGCGCTATCACGGCTCGGTGCTCGGGCGGCAGGAACTCAACGGCGAAATTGTCGAAGGCGAAACCGGCGCCCTGTGGCGAAGGGACTGGATCGAAAACGCGCGGCTGACGGCGGTGCCGGACCTGTGCCGCATCGTTGTCGCCGTCGATCCGCCGGTAACCGCGACGGCGACATCGGATGCGTGCGGCATCGTCGTGGCGGGCGAGACGGAGGATGGCCGCGTGGTCGTACTCGCCGACCGCACGCTGCAAGGTCGCGAACCGCACGTGTGGGCGCGCGCCGCGGTTGCCGCCTATCACGAATTTGCGGCCGACCACATCGTGGCGGAAACCAATCAGGGCGGCGACCTCGTGGTCGCGATCCTGAAACAGATGGACGATAATGTGCCGGTCCGCAAAGTGACGGCGACGCGCGGCAAGTGGCTGCGCGCCGAACCCGTGGCGGCGCTCTACGCGGAAGGCCGCGTTGCGCACGTCGGCCGCTTCGACAAACTCGAAGCGCAGATGCTCGCCTTCACCGGCGACGGCCGCGCCAACGGTCGCAGCCCCGACCGTCTCGACGCGCTCGTGTGGGCGGTCACGGATCTGAAATTGTCCGCGCCCGCCCGACCCGGCATCCGGAGTTTGTAAGTTGTTATTGCTTTGCGCCCGGCGGTTTTTTGCTTTGCGCCCGGCGACTCCCCTTGCGGGGAGCCGGCCGCCGGGCGCGGCTCTTTTGCTTTGCGCCCGGCGACTCCCCTTTCGGGGAGCCGGCCGCCGGGCGCGGTGTGAGCCAACCCCAGAACGTCATCCCGGCGCGCGGAGCGAAGCGAAGCCGGCCGGGACCCAGACAAGATTCAGAGAGTCGCACGTTTCGGCACGAACCACGACCGTGCACGCGGACGCACTGTTCTTCGCACTCACCGTTGACTGGGTCCCGGCCTTCGCCGGGATGACGTTTCTAGCTGGCGCCCGTCGCTCCCCTTGCGGGGAGCCGGCCGCCGGGCGCGGGGGGAATTGGGGTCAGACCCCTTTTGAGGGGTCTGACCCCGGTTCCCGGTTCTATACCCGGCGCCATCACCCATCCCGCGCCGTGCGGCCGGCTCCGCGTCAGCGGAGTCGCACGGCGCCAAATCAAGGATATAAGATGCCAAGATGGACCGACCGGATCGCCCGAATGTTGGCGTCGCCGCGCAACGGGTTGGCGCCCCCGCACGAGCAAAAGGCAACGCGCACCGGCCCAGTCATCGCACTCGAAACGTTGGGCCGTCCCATCTGGACACCGCGCGACTATCAGACCTTCGCGCGCGAGGGCTACATGCAAAATCCGATTGTTTATCGTTCGGTGCGCATGATTGCGGAAGCGGCCGCATCGATCCCGCTGATCCTCTATGAGGGCCAACATGAGCAGGTAGCCCATCCGCTGCTCGATCTGCTCGCGCTGCCGAATGCGGGGCAAACGTCGGCGGACTTCTTCGAGAGCTGGTACGGCTATCTGCTCGTGTCGGGCAACGCCTACGCCGAAGCCGTAACGGTCGGCGACAAGGTGCGCGAAGTCCACACGCTGCGTCCCGACCGCATGCAGATCATTCCCGGTCGCGAAGGCTGGCCGGAAGGATTTGAATATACAGCCAACGGGCAGAGCGTGCGGTTCGCCGGTGGCGTCGATGGACCCGGCGGCGTCGCGCCGATCCTGCACATGAAACTGTTTCATCCGGTCAACGATCACTACGGCTTGAGCCCGATCGAGGCGGCCGCCGTTGCAATCGACATCCACAATACCGCCGCCGGTTGGAACAAGGCTCTGCTCGATAACTCCGCGCGGCCCTCCGGCGCGCTTATCTACGGCAGCGGCGGCGCGCGGATGACGGCGGAACAATTCGAGCGACTGAAATCGGAACTCGAGACAAATTTTCAGGGCGCCAGGCACGCCGGCCGGCCGCTCCTGCTGGAAGGCGGGCTGGACTGGAAGCCGCTGTCGCTGTCGCCACGCGACATGGACTTCATGGAGGCCAAGAATTCTGCCGCGCGCGAAATTGCGCTGGCCATCGGCGTGCCGCCCATGCTGCTCGGCATCCCCGGCGACAATACCTATTCGAACTACCAGGAAGCGACACGCTCGTTCTGGCGCCAGACTGTGCTGCCGCTCGTCAACCGCACGGCGAAGGCCTTCACCGGCTGGCTGGCTCCAGCCTACGGCCAGGGTCTGGCCTTCAAGCCGAACCTCGATGAGGTCGAAGCCCTCACGTTCGAACGCGAGGCGTTGTGGCGACGGCTCGATGCGGCGACGTTCTTGACTCGCGATGAAAAGCGCGAAGCGGCGGGGTACTCACCCATCGACGAGGGGAAGGAGGAGCGCTCTCGCCCTTTTTAAATTTGCGCCCGGCGACTCCGCTGTCGCGGAGCCGGCCGCCGGGCGCGGAAGTTACTGCGCCCGGTTGCTCTACTTTCGCAGAGCCGGCCGCTGAGCGGAGTGGAGAGTTTGCCGACCGGCTGCGGAAATATCGCTCGGATCAGCCACGTGTTCCGCGCGGCCAGCCGAATGGCGGCCAATGGGTCGATGAAGGACTGTCTGGCAGCGACCGGCGTCGGCGCGTAGACGAGACGCAGATTGCGCAAGCCCGCAGTGGCGGACGCGGGCGGCCCGGTGGATTACCGGAGATGTCGCCGGCGCAGGCGGCTCGATACACGATCGCGGAGGGACAGGCCCGCGAGGCGTTGCGGCGTGTCAGGGAGCGCGATCCAGAGTGGAAGCCCACACCCAGTTTTACCGAGACTGCCGAAGGAGCGATAAGGGCACGCGAAGCGGAAGCGGCGGAAGCTTCGGCGCGGCTGAGGGAGTTGCTCCGCGACGCCGTCCCGAATACGAATCCTGACTGGGGCGTGAACCGGTTGCGGCAGGAGCTGAGTGAGAGAGGATTTGTGTTGGTGAGCCCGGCAAAGAGAGGAAAGGGGATCATTCTTCGGAATTTCGCGACTGAGGAAGAGGTGAGGATTATGGAACTGCCAAGGAAACGTTTCCGCACTGATCCTACGCAAAAGCATTTGAACCGGTACTATTACAGATATCGAGTCAAGGACGGGAGAGCTGAAGGAGAACACATTACTATTCCCGACAGTGCTATTGCAGGAGACTAATTATGTACGACCTTAGCGAACTCGAGATGCGGATGCTGTCTGAGTTGGAGGAAGGCCACCAGGATTTTCCTTTGTTGCTCCATAAGACGACAGACCGCAAAGGAAACAAAGATGAGATTTCCGCGGTTCAAGAGGCGGTGCGTAACCTCATCCGTCAAGGACTAGTTGCGATTGAAATGTCCTCGATACCTACGGGTTTTTACGAAATTCCGCTAAAAGCAGCCGAGAAAGAAGTAGAGCAAATAGCTTTGCATCTCAAGTTTCGTCCAGAGACCGAAATGTGGGTAGACGCCCGCAGCGGAGTAGGCTTTAGCGTTGCTCGCCCGGAAGTCGTATTGACGGAAATTGGCGAACAGGAAGCCGAGCGCATACTGGAAGAACGCGGGATGTGGTGGTGGCATCCGCAGACGAAGTGATGACACGGGTGAAGCCGTAGCGGGCGGCTGACGGCGGAGCGATGCATCGGTGCCAGGCACCGAGTTTAATGCCAGGCACCATGTGCGTATCGCTCCGATCAGCCCCGCGCACCGCGCGGGCAGCCGGATGGCGGGCAGTGGGTCGACGAAGGGCTGTCGGGCGACGATCGGCGGGTCCTTTCGGACGCTACTTCGGACAACTGGTGGAACCCCGGATCGCGGCTTGCGGACGCCTAACGTTTAAAAAAGAAGCCAGCGGGGCTCCTTTTGCATTTTGCGGACAGCACAGCATGACACACACGAACGTCTTTGGCCCGGCGCCGGAACTGAAATTCACGCCGCTCGACCTGACGGAGGCCGACGCAAGCGGTGTCTTCGAAGGTTATGCCAGCCTGTTCAATCGCGAGGATCTCACCCGCGACGTGATCCTGCCGGGCGCGTTCCGGCAAAGTCTCTCGGAGCGTGGGGCGGCGGGCGTGCGCATGCTTTATCAGCATGATCCGGCGCTCCCGATCGGCGTCTGGGAGCGTATCGAGGAAGACACCTTAGGCCTGCGCGTGCGCGGACGCCTGACGCTCGAAACCGAAAAGGCGCGCGACGTTCTTTTCCTGATGCGGGCCGGCGCCATCGACGGACTGTCGATTGGCTTCAAGGCAAAGCGCACCCGCCGCGACGCCCGCTCCGGCACGCGCCGCATTCTTGAATTGGAACTCTGGGAAGTCTCGATCGTGACCTTTCCGATGATGCCGGGCGCCCGCGTTCACGGCGTCAAATCTTCTCCGTTCGGCGGTGCACTGCCGACCGAACGTCAGTTCGAGCGTTGGCTTGTGCGGGATGCCGGCTTCACGCGCTCTCAAGCCCTGAGCGTGATGCGCCGGGGTTACGACGGTCTGAAGTCTCGGCGGGATGCGGGGCGTGATGCCGAAAGCGATGGGCCCGTGGATGCGCAGGCGGCAATGCGCCGGCTGACCGCGCTCATCAAGTCTGCAACCTCCTGATCAAGGACAACAACACAATGGACGCGATTGAAACCAAAGCCGGCCTCGGCCGGGACATGGACGACCTTATGCAGGCCTTCGAGGCCTTCAAGGATAACAATGACCGCCGGCTGGCCGAAATCGAACAGCGCGGTGCGCAAGATGCGGTGACGGCGGAGAAGCTTGCCCGCATCGAAAAGTCGATGGACGCCCTGGCGCTGAAGCAGGCCCGCGCGCCGCTCGGCGACCGCGACGCCAAACCATTGGCCGAACTGGCTCACAAGCAGGCCTTCGACGGCTACGTCCGCAAAGGGGAAAGCGCCAACCTGACGGCGCTCGAACATAAGGCACTCTCGGTCGGCGTCGACGCTGACGGCGGCTTCCTGGTTCCCAAAGCAACGGAAAGCGCGGTCAACACGGCGCTGAAGACGGTGTCGCCGATCCGATCGATCGCGGGCATCCGCCAGGTTTCCGGCTCGATCTACAAGGTGCCGTTCGCCACGACAGGCGCGGCAACGGGCTGGGTTGGGGAGGCGGCCGTGCGGCCGCAGACCAACACGCCGACGCTGGCCGAACTCTCGTTTCCGACGATGGAACTCTATGCCATGCCGGCGGCGACGCAGGCCATCCTCGACGATGCCGTCGTCGATATCGACGCCTGGCTTGCTGAGGAGGTGCGCGTCGCATTCGCCCAGCAGGAGGGCACGGCATTCATCTCCGGCGACGGCGTCAACAAGCCGAAGGGCTTCCTCACCTACCCGACGATCGCCAACGCGTCCTGGACATGGGGCAACGTCGGCTTCGTGACCTCGGGTGTGGCTGGCGCCTTCCCGGCCACGAACCAGGCCGACAAACTGATCGACTTGGTTTACGCGCTGAAGGGAACCTACCGTGCGAACGGCTCGTTCGTCATGAATCGCTCAACGCTCAGCACGGTGCGCAAGATGAAGGACGCCGACGGCTCCTACATCTGGCAACCCTCGGGCGATGCGGCGCAGCCCTCCAAGCTGCTCGGCTATCCCGTGGTCGAGGCCGAAGACATGCCCGGCATCGCAGCCGACAGTCTCGCGATCGCGTTCGGCGACTTCGCCAGCGGCTACCTGATCGTTGATCGCGTCGGCATTCGTGTGCTGCGCGACCCATATTCCGCCAAGCCGTACGTGCTTTTCTACACAACCAAGCGCGTCGGCGGTGGCATTCGCGACTTCGACGCGATCAAGTTCCTGAAGTTTGCTGTGTAGCGCTCGATGTCACGCTTTCAACAAACGTCATCCCGGCGCAGCGACGCCGGCCGGGACCCAGACAAGTAACAACAGCGCGGATCGCGCCGCATCGTCCACGGTGCGGGACGTGGACGCGAAGGCTTTACCGCTCATCGTTGACTGGGTCCCGGCCTTCGCCGGGATGACGTTTGAGGGTGGGTGACACCGTTTGCTATTCCACCGGGGGGAACGGGGTCAGACCCTACGACTGTCATCCCGGGGGGAACGGGGGGAACGGGGTCAGACCCCAACTTGGGGTCTGACCCCACGACTCGCCGTTGCTATTCCAGACTTCGTACCCCGCAACCGCCGCCGCGCATCCCCTCTCCCCGCGCGCGGGGAGAGCGTTAGGGTGAGGGGCAGTCCTGACCGGTGAGGGGCAGCATCCGCACTGCTGTCGCACACCCCACTAACGCTGCCGCTCATACCAGCAGGTGACCGCACCCGCGATCTCACTCGCGGCTGCCCCTCACCCCGGCCCTCTCCCCATTGCAAGAGCAATGGGGAGAGGGGGTGTCGCGGCCTTCGGCGGGACCCAACTTGGGGTCTGACCCCACGACCCCACAAGACATCTGAATTCCGCGTGCTGGTGCTCCTCCCCTCGCGCGGAGACTGCGGGACCGTTGCCGGTTTGCCGGTGGCGGTCCCGTTTTCTTGTCAAGGAGCGCACCGCGAAAGAGGAGTGCATCATGGCGTTGGTTTATCGCAGCGGACCGGCAGTGGAACCGCTGTCACTCGCCGAAGCAAAGGCGCATTTGAGATTGGAGACGGCGGCGGACGACGCACTCGTCACGAGCCTCATCATCACCTCAAGGCTGCACGTCGAAGCGGCCCTCGGTCTTGCGTTGACGGCACAGGATTGGACGCTCGTTCTGGACGCCTGGCCGGCGGCCGGCACGCTCGCCATTCCGATGCGGCCCGTTAGCGCGGTGACGGCAGTGCGGACCCGCGCGGCGAACGGCACGCCAACGGTTTTTGATCCGTCAAACTATATCCTCGACGGCACCGGCTTTCCCCCCCGGCTCGTCTTAGCCAGCGGCACCTGGCCGGCACCGGGCCGCGCCGCCGCTGGCATCGAGATCGAATTCACCGCTGGCTTCGGCACTCTCGCCGCTGCGGTTCCCGAGCCGATCCGCCAGGCGCTGAAACTACTCGTGGCGCATTGGTACGAACATCGCGATCCCATCGAGATCGGCGATCCGGCAACCGCTATTCCTGGCGCCGTGTCGCAACTCCTGCGGCCCTATTCGGTGCCGCGCCTATGAGCCGCGTGTCGATTGCCGCGATGCGCCAGCGCCTGGCGCTCGAAGAAGCGGTTGCCGCCCCCGACGGCGCCGGCGGTTCGATCGTGACGTGGACGCTCGTCGCCGAAGTCTGGGCCGCGATCCATCCGCGCAGCGGCACCGAAATCGTGGACGCGGGTGGCCTCGCCGGCCGCGTCACGCACGACATCACAATCCGCTATCGCGCAGGCATCGGTGCGCCGCAGCGCTTCCGCCTGGGCACGCGGGTGTTCGACATCAAGTCCGTCATCGACGTCGAGGAGGCGCATCGCTTCCTCGTCTGCCTGACCGAGGAGCGCACGCGATGAAATTGGCAACGAACGTGAAAATACAGGGCTTCACACGTGCGGCACGGCGCGTCGCGCGTCTCGTCACGGACGCGGTGGCGCGCTCTGGTCGATCCAAACCGTCGGGATACGGCCAAAACAACGAACCGCGCTCCGGCAGAAGGAACGAGCCGCTCTCCGGTCAAGATCAGGAGACCGCACCATGACTATGCCAAGCCTTGAATTGCAGAAGGCGGTTTATGCGGCGCTCGGTTCTGATGCCGCGCTGACGGCGCTGCTCGGCGCCGGCCGCATTTATAACGAGGTACCGCGCGGAGCCGCGCTCCCATACATTACGCTGGGCGAGAGCACGGTGCGTGATTGGAGTACCGGCAGCGATGAGGGCCACGAGCATCTGCTCACCGTTCTCGTATGGTCGCGCGCCAACGGAGAGCGCGAGGTGCACCGCATTCTGTCGGCGATCGAAAGCACGCTCGATAACGCGGCGTTGAACGTGGCCGGCGCACGTCTGGTCAATCTGCGCCACGAATTCTCCGAGATCCGTCGCGACGCCGACGGCGAAACCTCGCGCGGCCTAATGCGCCTGCGCGCCGTGACTGAACCCAGCTGATCTCTCTCCCGCGCCGTGCGGCCGGCTCCCCGCAGGGGAGTCGCACTGCGCAACAAAAAAATTCCGGCTCCCCGCAGGGAGCCGCCGGGCGCCAGCTAGAGACGTCATCCCGGCGAAGGCCGGGACCCAGTCAACGGTGAGTGCGAAGAAAGTCGCGCCCGCGTGCACGGTCGTGGTCCGTGCCAAAACACATGTCTCTCTGAAACTTGTCTGGGTCCCGGCCGGCTTCGCTTCGCTCCGCGCGCCGGGATGACGTTCTGGGATTGGCTCACAACGCGCCTGGCGGCCAGCACCGCGCCAGCGGAGTCGCACTGCGCCACGAAAAAATTCCGGCTCCCCGCAGGGAGCCGCACGGCGCCATCACCCCTCCCGCGCCATCCGGCCGGCTCCGCGTCAGCGGAGTCGGATGGCGCCATGCAATAAGGACCCCCACACATGGCTGCACAAAAAGGCAAGGACCTGCTGCTCAAGGCGGATAGCACGGGCACGGGCGTGTTCACGACGATCGCCGGTTTGCGATCGCGCGCCATCGCGTTCAACGCCGAGACGGTCGACGTCACGCATCAGGAAAGCGCCGGCCAATGGCGTGAACTCCTGGCGGGAGCCGGCGTCAAGTCGGTGCGGTTGACGGGCGCCGGCATTTTCAAGGACGCCGCGTCCGACGAACTGGTGCGGTCCTACGTCTTCAACGGCACCATCCGTGAGTGGCAAGTCGTCGTGCCCGACTTCGGCACCATCAAAGCCCCGTTCCAGATCACGTCGTTTGAATTGACCGGACGCCACGACGGCGAGGTCGCCTTCGAGATCGCGGTTGAGAGTGCCGGCGAAGTCACGTTCGCGGCGCTGTGAGGAGAAACGCATGGTCAATCTGTATCGCGGCGAGATCGAAGCCGTGCTCGACGGGCGAACCTACCGGCTGTGCCTGACGCTCGGTGCATTGGCGGAACTGGAGGCGGCGTTCGGCGACGAAGACATGCTGGCGCTGGCGACGCGCTTCGAGAAAGGCCGCATCTCGGCGCGCGACTGCGTGCGCATTATCGGAGCGGGCTTGCGCGGCGCTGGTCACGAAGTCGCCAACGAGGCGGTCGCGCGCATGGCGAGCGCGGGTGGCGCGGCAGGCTACGTCGAGATCGTTGCCCGGCTGCTCAACGCGACCTTTGCCGGCGAAGCGCGCGGTTCGGCCAAGGCGGAGACGGAGGGCGGCTCGGACGCGGAGCGCGCCCCTTTCCCTGGGACGACGTGATGGCGGCGGGGCTCGGCGTGCTCGGCCTGCCGCCACACGTCTTTTGGTCCATGACGCCGCGCGAATTCGATGCGGCATTGCGCGGTCGTCTTGGCACGTCGATGCAACCCAATTCGCCGACGCGGCGCGAACTTGCAGACCTGATGCACCAGTTTCCCGATGACCAGCTTTTCGATGACCAGTTTCCCCATGAGGTGACCGCCGCATGACCGATTTCAATTCTCCCGTCGAGACATGGACGGTCGCCATCGACGCCGATACGACCGCGCTGCAGACGGAACTGCGCGCGGCTGCGTCCCTCGGACGGCAATTCTCAAGTTCGCTGATCAATGCGTTCGAGGGCATCGCCATCAAGGGGCGATCGGTCGCCGATGTCCTGAAAGGTCTCGCGCTGCGGCTCTCCGACCTTGTGTTGAAAGCCGCGTTCAAACCGCTGGAGCAAGGCTTCGGCAACGCGCTTGCGGGTCTCGTCTCGGGGGGCTTCGGGTTCGCCAAGGGCGGTGCGTTTCAAGGCGGACTGCCCGTGCCTTTCGCCAGCGGCGGCGTCATCCAGAGCCCGATTGCGTTTCCCCTCGGCTCCGGTCGGATGGGCATTGCTGGAGAACGCGGCGCGGAAGCGATCATGCCGCTGTCGCGCGGACCGGATGGCCGCCTCGGCGTCGCGGCTCCCCGCGCCCAGGGCATGCAGATCGTCTTCAACGTGACGGCCAACGATGCCGACAGCTTCCGTCGTTCGGAAGCACAACTGTCGGCCATGCTGGCCCGCGCGGCAGCGCTCGGACAGCGCAACCTTTAAGCACAGGATGCGGCCATGAGTTTTCACGAGGTGCGCTTCCCGACTGCGATTTCGCGCGGAGCGCAGGGCGGCCCGGAACGGCGCACGGATGTCGTCGTGCTCGGCTCCGGCCACGAAGAGCGCAACGCGCGCTGGGCCGACAGCCGCCGCACGTACAATGCCGGCTACGGCATCAAGTCGCTCGACGACCTGCACGCGGTGATCGCATTCTTTGAGGAGCGGCGCGGCAAGCTCTACGGCTTCCGTTGGCGCGATCATTTGGACAACAGGTCCGTACCCCCGCAGCAGGCGATCACCCCGCTGGACCAGAGCATCGGGACGGGCGACGGAACGCTTTCGACGTTCCAGCTCGTCAAGATCTACGGCAACGCTTTCGCGCCGTGGACGCGCGAGATCAAGAAGCCGGTCGCGGGGACCGTGCGCATCGCAGTCGCCGGCATCGAAAAGGCGGCAGGCACGCACTTCACGGTCGACACCGCGACGGGCGTGATCACGTTTCTCAGTGGCAGCATTCCGGGTGCTGGCGCGGCGGTGACAGCCGGGTTTGCGTTCGACGTGCCCGTCCGCTTCGATACCGACCGGCTGGAAATCTCGCTCAGCGGCTTCCAGCATGGCGCCATTCCCAACATTCCCATCGTCGAGGTGCGCCGATGAAAACGCTGCCGCCAGGCCTTGTCGCGCACTTGCAGACAGGTGCGACGACCCTGTGCTGGTGCTGGCGGCTGTCGCGCCGCGACGGGATCCGGCAAGGCTTCACCGATCATGATCGCGACCTCGTCTTCGACGGCACGACCTTCGAGGCGGCCGCCGGCTTCGACGCCAGCGAAGTTCGCGAGAGCCTCGGGTTGTCTGTCGACAACCTCGAAGTCACCGGCGCGTTGTCGTCGACGAGTCTTGCCGATGCGGACCTTTCGAGCGGCATTTACGATGACGCGGAGGTCGAGATCTTTCGCGTCAACTGGATGAACGTTGCCGATCGCTCGCTGATGCGGGCTGGAACGCTGGGTGAAGTCAAGCGCGCGGGCAGCGCGTTCTCAGCGGAAGTTCGCGGTCTTTCCCACTATCTGCAGCAGCCGAAGGGGCGCGTCTATCAATACACCTGCGATGCCGATCTGGGCGACGCGCGCTGCGGCGTGGCGCTGGCGAGCGCGACGCTCAACGGAACGGGTACGGTCGTGACGGTCGTGTCGCAGCGGCGCATCACCGCGTCGGGTCTGGCGGCCTTCGCCACCGATTGGTTCACGCGCGGCCTGGTGACGTTCACGTCGGGCGCGGCGGCCGGGCAGAAGATCGAGGTTCGACGCCATACGCGGGGTAGCGCGACGGCCGAACTCGACCTGTGGCAGCCGGTGCGCGACCCGCTCGTCGCCGGTCAGACGTTCACCGTCACGGCCGGATGCGACAAGTCCCAGACGACGTGCCGGACGAAGTTCGCCAACATCGCCAATTTTCGCGGCTTCCCGCACATGCCGGGCAACGATTTCCTGACCGCGATCGTGCGGCGGGGCACATCGTGAGGCGGACATGAACCAAGTATTGAATGCGCGCTGCGCCGCCGTCGTCGCCAGCGCGCGGAGTTGGATCGGCACGCCCTACCATCATCAGGCGAGCGTCAAAGCCGTCGGCGCCGATTGCCTCGGCCTGATCCGCGGCGTTTTCCGCGAGGTGATGGGACACGAACCCGAAGCCACCCCGGCCTACGCGCGCGATTGGGGCGAAACCGACGGGCGCGAAACTTTGCTCGATGCGGCGAGCCGGCATCTGGTTGCCGTGCCGTTATCTGAGATCGCGCCCGGCGACGTGATCGTGTTTCGTCTGCGCACAACGACGATCGCCAAACACGCCGCGATCATGGCGTCGGACGCCACCATGATCCACGCCATGGAAGGCGCACACGCAGCCGAGGTGGCCTTTACACCATGGTGGCACCGGCGGCTTGCTGGCGCCTTCCGCTTTCCCGATTGATTGCTCAACGAGGCATGTCTCATGGCGACACTAGCGTTGGCTGCCGTCGGCGCGGCGGCGGGCGGCGCGTTGCTGCCCGGCGGCGTCTCGCTGCTCGGCGCGACACTGTCCGGCGCGGCTCTGGGTTCACAAATCGGCGCGCTGGCCGGCTCATATGTCGATAACGCGCTCTTTGGCGCCAACGGCAGCAAGGTGGTCGAAGGACCTCGCTTGCAAAGCGTGCATCTGACGGCCTCGACGGAAGGCGCCGCCATCCCCCGCATCTATGGCCGCGCGCGCGTCGGTGGTCAGGTCATCTGGGCCGATGCAATTGCCGAGCAGCAAGTGACATCCTCATCGGGCGGCGGCGGCAAGGGCCTCGGCGGCGCGTCGGGCGCGGCATCCAAATCCGTTGAATATCGTTATTCGGCAAGCTTCGCCGTGGCGCTGTGCGAGGGTGAAATTTCCGGAATTGGGCGGGTGTGGGCCGATGGTCGCGAACTGGATCTGTCGCGGCTTTTGTATCGTCTCTATACCGGCAGCGAAGCGCAGGCCGCCGATGCGCTGATTAGCGCCCGCCTTGGCGCGGGTGCCGCGCCCGCCTTTCGTGGCACGGCCTACATTGTGTTTCAGGATCTGCCGCTCGCCGACTTCGGCAATCGCATTCCGCAACTCTCGTTCGAGGTGCTGCGTCCGGTAGACCGCACGGCTGAAAAAATCCGTGGTGTCGTGCTGATCCCGGGTTCGGGCGAATTCGTCTATGCGACCGAGCCGGTCGCGCAGACGTTCGGGCTGGGCCGCGCGCGTTCGGAGAATGTGCACACGCTGACCGGTGGCACCGATTGGCAGGTGGCGCTCGATCAGATGCAAGCGGCGCTGCCCCATCTGTCGGCTGTGTCGCTCGTCGTCAGTTGGTTCGGAACCGATCTGCGCGCCGGCCTGTGCCAGCTGAGGCCCGGCGTGGAGCGAACACAAAAGACAACGGCGCCACTGACGTGGTCGGTCGCCGGTATCCCGCGCGCAGCCGCATATGTGGTGTCAACGCGCGAGGGCCGGCCGGCGTATGGCGGCACGCCGTCCGATCAAACCGTCGTCGCGGCCATTGAGGACATGAGGGCGCGCGGCCTCGACGTCATCCTGACACCCTTTATTCTGATGGACGTACCGGAAGGCAACGCCCTGCCGGATCCGTATGGTGCAGTCGCCCAGGGAGCCTATCCCTGGCGCGGGCGGATCACGTGCCATCCGGCAGCGGGGCAGGCGGGCACGCCCGACAAGACCGCGGCCGCCGCCGCGCAGATCGCAGCGTTCGTCGGCACGGCCTCAACCGCGCACTTCGCGCTCAGTGGAAAAACGGTGGTCTATTCCGGTCCGGCGGAGTGGTCGTTGCGCCGGATGGTGCTGCATCAGGCCTATCTGGCCAAGGCCGCAGGCGGTGTCGCAGCCTTCGTCATCGGTTCGGAATTGCGCGGCCTGACGCGCATCCGCTCGACTGCTTCCGCCTATCCGTTCGTCACGGCGCTCATCGCGCTCGCTGCTGACGTCAAGGCCGTGCTCGGCGCGGCGACGAAGGTCCTCTATGCGGCCGACTGGTCGGAATACTTCGGCCACCAGCCGGGCGACGGCAGCGGTGACGTCTATTTCAATCTCGATCCGTTGTGGGCCTCGCCTTCGATCGACGCTATCGGCATCGATTGCTATTGGCCGCTTGCCGATTGGCGCGATGGCGCTGGTCATGCTGATGCGGAAGCCGGCTGGCGCACGATCCACGATCCGGAGTATCTGCGCGCCAACGTGCGCGGCGGCGAAGGCTTCGATTGGTATTATGCCAGTGACGTTGACCGCGCGGCGCAGGTGCGCACGCCGATCACCGACGGAGCGGGCAAGCCGTGGGTGTTCCGTTACAAGGACATCGCTTCGTGGTGGGCAAATCCGCACGTCAATCGGCCGGGCGGTATTGAAAGCGCAACCCCCACGTCCTGGGTGCCGCGCTCGAAACCCTTCTGGCTGACCGAGATTGGCTGTCCCGCCGTGGACAAGGGAGCCAACCAGCCGAATGTCTTTGTCGATCCGAAGAGTTCGGAAAACGCGCTGCCCTATTTTTCGCGCGGCACCCGCGATGATCTGATCCAGCGCCGCACGATCGATGCGATGATCTCCGTCTTCGATCCCTCCGATCCTGATTTCGATCCTGGCGCTAATCCAATCTCACCAGTCTACGGCGGCCGCATGGTCGCGATCGATCGCATCTTGCCCTACTGCTGGGATGCGCGGCCTTATCCGGCGTTTCCCGCAGCTCTCGACGTCTGGGGCGACGGCACGAATTGGCCGCTCGGACACTGGCTCAACGGACGCCTCGCGGGCGGCGCGCTCGACACGACGCTGGCGGCTCTGCTCACCGACTATGGCTTCGACCGCTTTGCGATCGATGCGATGCCGGGGACCGTGCAGGGCTACGTCGTCGATCGCGTGATGTCGGCGCGCGAAGCGTTGCAGCCGCTGGAACTCGCCTATTTCTTCGACATTCTGGAGAGCGACGGCCGGGTCGCTTTTCGCCCGCGTGGAGCAACCGCCGCGGCGGCCACGATCGCGGTTGGCGACCTCGTGGAAGCCAAGCCCGGTGATCCGCTCCTGACGCTGACGCGCGGCCAGGAAACGGATTTGCCGGCGAGCGCCAAGATCACCTACATCGATCCGGATCGGGATTATCAACCCGCTGTTGCCGAGGCACGCCGGCTGGCCGGCGCCTCGGGACGCGTCGCGCAGGCCGATCTGCCGGTGATGATGGATGCGCTGACGGCGCAGCCGCTCGCCGAGACGTGGCTGTTCGAAACCTGGTCGATGCGCGAACGCTTCGCGCTCAGCTTGCCGCCGAGCCGCCTCGCGGTCGAACCCGGCGACGTGCTCACGCTGACCGGCCAGGGCGCGGCGCGGCAACTGCGCGTGACGGAAATCGGCGATCATGGCGCGCGCGACACCGAGGGCCGAGCCTACGATCCGGACATTTATCTGGGCTCGCCATCGGGCGCGCGCGAAACCTTGACGTTGCCGGAGATTTACACGGGGCAGCCGGCGGCCTTCTTTCTCGATCTTCCGCTGCTGCGCGGTGACGAACCGGTCGACGCGGGTTATGTCGCAGCGACCCAGACGCCTTGGCCGGGCGGTATCGCAATCTATTCGTCGCCGGAGGTGACGGGCTTTGCGCTGCGCGGCCTCGCCCCGACACGGGCAACAATGGGTCTAACCCTCACGCCGTTGGCCTCGGGCCCCCTTGGCGTGTTCGATCATGCCAACCGTCTGCGCGTCGATGTTGGCGACGGCAGTCTCCTCAGCGTCAGTCCGCTGCAAGCTTTTGCCGGCTCGAATCTAGCCGCCGTGCGCACCCCGGAAGGGGCGTGGGAAGTCTTCCAGTTTCTCACCGCGACCCTGGTCGGGCCGGGAACCTACGACTTGAGTGGTCTCCTGCGCGGGCAAGCGGGTAGCGAACACGCGCGCCGAATTTCACTTGCCGCCGGCGCGCCGTTCGTGATGCTCGACGAAAACGTGGTGCGGCTGCCGCTCGCCGCCGCCGATGTCGAACTTGCCCTCAACTGGCGCTATGGGCCGGCCGCGCGTGACGTCGGCGACGCCGCCTACGTTCCGCTCGCACACGCCTTTCGTGGCACGGGCGCCGTTCCATACGCACCGGCGCATGTGCGCGCCGTCCGCAACGGCAACGATGTCGCGATATCGTGGATACGTCGAACCCGCAGTGGCGGCGACAGCTGGGCGGAAGGCGACGTGCCGCTTTCGGAGACGAGCGAGCGCTACGAGGTCGACATTCTTGCCGGGCCATCCGTGAAGCGCGTCATCACCACATCCGTCCCGTCTGCACTGTACACCGCTGCCGCCCAAATCGCCGACTTCGGCGCGCCGCAGAGCGCCGTCGACGTGCGCGTTTATCAACTTGCCGGCAACGGCCGCCGCGGCTCGGCGCGCGCTGCAACACTCTGAGTCGGGGATGACAATGCAGGACCAACCGGCGTGGCTCGCGGCGGCCTGGCGCGAACTTGGTCAAAAGGAAATCGCAGGCGCTGGCGACAACGCGCGCATCGCGGCTTATTTCCGCGATGCCGGTCATCCATCCGTCACCAACGACGAGACAGCGTGGTGCGCGGCGTTTGCCGGCGCGATGCTGGAGCGATCCGGCGTCCGCGCGGCAGGCTCACTGCGGGCGCGATCGTACTTGGCATGGGCTTCATCGATCGATGCGCCGCGCCTCGGCGCCATCGCCGTGCTGTCGCGCGGGGCCGATCCGGCATTGGGACACGTCGGTTTCCTGGTTGGCGAAACAGACGCGGGGTTGGTCCTCCTTGGCGGCAATCAAAGCAATGCGGTCACGGTGGCCGTGTTCGAGCGCTCGCGGCTGCTTTCATTGCGTTGGCCGTCGGAGACAAGCGCGGTCGCACCGCAGGGTGCGTCCGACGCCAACGGGGCTTTCGAGCGTGCCCTGGCGCACGTGCTGACGATGGAAGGCGGCTTCAGCGACGATCCTTATGACCCGGGTGGACCGACGAACTTCGGGATCACTTTAAAGACGTACGCCACCTTCGCCGGCGCCACGCTCGATGCGTCGTCTCGGGCCCGCCTCGTCGCGCAACTGCGCGCGATCCCTATGGATCATGTCCACACCATTTATCGCAAACGCTATTGGCAGCCTGCGGGATGCGCGGTCCTGCCGTCCGGGCTCGATCTCTTCCACTTCGATGCGGCCGTCAATCACGGCGTCGGCGGTGCGCTTCGACTGCTGCAGCAAGCTCTCGGCGTCGAGGCAGACGGCATCATCGGTCCCCACACGCGCCGCGCAATCGACACGGCCAATGCCGCCCAAGTCATCGAACGCTACGCCGCCGTGCGCGAACGACGCTATCGCGCCTTGCCGCACTTCTGGCGCTTCGGCCGCGGTTGGCTCAACCGCGTGGCGGCAACGCGGGTCGCCGCACGCGCGCTCCTGAAGGCCCGGCCGCCGTCACCATCCTCCACCAACCCGTCCTCAACCCTCAACCAAGGAGAAGAACCCATGACCGACACCGCATCCACGCCCGAACCGAAATGGTGGGGTCACTCGCTGACTGTTTGGGGCGCCGCCGTCACCGCTGCCGCCGCCATTCTGCCAGCGCTCGGTCCGCTGATCGGGCTCGACATCACCAGCGAGGCGGTGCGCCAGATCGGTGGCGATGTCGGCGCCATCGTACAGGCCGTCGCAGGCGTCGTCGGCACGCTGATGACGCTGTACGGTCGCGCCCGCGCCACCGCTCCGCTCATGCGCCGCGATCTCAGCCTGCGGCTCTGAAACAGCGTTGTGGCTAAAGCGCCGGTGATCATTCATCCCAGGTTCAGCCGCTGGCGATCACAGTGCTTCAGATGAACCGCCATCTTGTTATCGCTCTCGTCATCCTCCTCCTGCCCGCGGCGGCCCAGTCGGCGCGGACAGCGGAATTGTGTATCGACGACTGGTCGACGGCCGTGCCCGTAGTCAAGGAGGAGGGGCTGGCCACCGTCACCGCCGTCGCCAAGCTGGCGCGGGACCGGTTCAAGGGCACGATCGTGAAAGTGACGCTTTGCCAGCGCGACGGCCGTTATGTCTACCGGATCCTCATGCGCGGGGCCGACGGACGCCTCGCACCGCTCATCGTCGATGCCAAGGAGCCGTTTGCACGCTAGGAAACGCCGCATTCCGCTCTATAATCTGCTGGCTGGCGCTGTGACGGCCCCGCAACTGGTTCGTGAAAGAGCCGGCGAACCAAGGCAGAGCATCACCGAAAGACAGGCCCGCCGTGCGCATACTCGTCGTCGAAGATGACAAGGACCTCAACCGCCAGCTCGTTCGCGCACTGGGCGATGCGGGCTATGCCGTCGACACCGCCTTCGATGGCGAGGAGGGGCATTTTCTCGGCGAAACAGAACCTTATGACCTCGTCATCCTCGATCTCGGCCTGCCCAAGAAGGATGGCATCACGATCCTTGAACATTGGCGTCGCGCCAATCGCGTCATGCCGGTCATCATCCTCACCGCCCGCGATCGCTGGAGCGACAAGGTCTCCGGCATGGATGCCGGCGCCGATGATTACGTCGCCAAGCCGTTTCATATGGAAGAACTGCTGGCCCGCGTTCGCGCCCAGGTGCGCCGCGCCTCGGGTCACGCCAAGAGCGAGATCGAATGCGGCCCCGTTCGCCTTGACACCAAGACAGCGCGCGTCACCTGCAACGGCCAACAGGTCAAGCTGACCTCGCACGAGTACCGCCTGCTCGCCTATCTCATGCACCATAGCGGCCGCGTCGTCTCACGCACGGAACTGGTCGAACATCTCTACGAGCAGGACTTTGATCGCGATAGCAATACGATCGAAGTCTTTATCGGCCGGCTGCGCAAGAAACTGCCCACGGAAGTGATCGAGACGGTTCGCGGTCTCGGATACCGCATGGGCGTGGACGGCGATGCGGCTTGATTCGCTGGCCTTCCGTCTCATCGCCACGTCCGCCGCCTGGCTCGCCGTCGTGTTGCCGATCGCCGGCTACATCATTTTCACTCTCTACAGCGAAGATGTTCAGGCCAGCTTCGACCAGCGCCTTGAAAAGCTCGTCAATTCCATCGCCGTGGATGCGCTGCTCAGCGGCGGTTCGGAGCCGGTCGCTCCCTTAAACCGTTACGAGCCACTCTTCGAGGAGACACAATCCGGCTGGTACTGGCAGATCAAACCGCTCGACGATCCCTCGGCCCTGCAGCTGGTGTCGGCCTCGCTCGCCACGGCATCGCTGCCCTCACCTTTCGAAAACAAGATCGGCCCCGATCGCCTTGGTCAACGCTGGATGAACACCAAGGGTCCGGTCGGCGAACCCATCCGCGTGATCGAAATTGTCGATACCAAAGGCCATCAAGACAATGCGCCTCGCTATGCGGTGAGCGTCGCCGGGCCGATCACCTGGCTCGAAACCCGCAACCGTAACTTTCGCAACCGCTTGTCGATCGCACTGGCGCTGACGGGCCTCGGCCTCGTCGCTGCAACGCTATTCCAGGTTCGCTTCGGCTTGCTGCCATTGCAGCGCATCGAGCACGGGCTGGCGGCGATCCGGTCGGGCGATGCAACCCGTCTTGAAGGTCGGTTGCCGATTGAGATCGAGCCGCTTCAATCCGAGCTGAATGCGCTCATACAATCCAATCAGGATATCGTCGATCGGGCGCGGACCCAGGTTGGCAACCTGGCCCATGCGCTGAAAACTCCACTCGCGGTCATCACCAACGAGGCGCGGGAGGACAAAGGCCCCCTTGGCGAAAAGGTCGCCGAACAGGCCGGGCTGATGCGCGACCAGATCAATCTCTACCTGGAGCGGGCCCGGATGGTGGCGCGCGTCGACGTGATCGGCCGCGCCACGGACGTGCGACCGGCAATCGAGCCGATTGTCCGGGCACTGGAGCGCATCAACCGCGATCGTGACATCAAAATCGCATTCGAGTGTCCGCCGGGAGCAAAGTTCCAGGGCGAGAAACAGGACCTTGAGGAGATGGCCGGCAATCTTCTCGATAATGCCTGCAAATGGGCGGCGGCAAACGTCCGCCTGCGGATTGCTGTCGAATCCGGCACCGAACCTCGCTTAAACCGGCGCCTCGTCATGATGGTTGCCGATGACGGCCCTGGCATCCCAGCGGTTGAGCGCGCCAAGCTCGGCAAGCGGGGCTTGCGGCTCGACGAAACCAAACCCGGTTCGGGCCTTGGCCTTTCCATCGTGACCGATCTCGCCCAGCTCTATCGAGGGCAGCTGCAACTTGGAGAAAGTGACCTCGGTGGTCTGGAGGCCCGGCTTGAACTACCGGCCGCTTCCTGAAATATCTGCATAACCGGGGAGATGGGGTCGAACTTTCGCCCGAATCGCAATGGTAATCGACTGAGTATTGCGTGGGTGGCTTGGTCCAAAGGCTGCGGTTTGACGACCTCCAGGGCCTGTGGGGAGCGGCGGCAGGCAAGCCGCCAGTAAGAGGGGATACTTGATGCGCACGTCGCGCTATTTGGCCTTGGCGTTCATTCCTGCGCTCCTCGCAGCCTGCAGTGGCGAAGGCCCGAATAAGGCTGATACCGGCCTTGCTGTCGGCGCGCTCGCAGGCGGCATCCTCGGCAATCAGGTCGGCAAGGGTTCCGGGCGCGTCGCCGCGACGGCGATCGGTGCCGTCATTGGCGGCATCGTCGGCAGTGAAATCGGCCGTGGCATGGATGAACAGGACCGCATGCTGGCGCAGCAAGCGGAATTCGACGCGCTCGAACGCGGCCAGTCAGGCGTCGCCAAGCAATGGCGCAACCCGGACAACGGCCGCTACGGCGAGGTCGTCCCCAGTCGCCCCTACAAGCGGGCGGGCGCTGACTGCCGCGATTATACTCATAAGATCTTCGTCGACGGCCGGCCTCAAGCCATGACCGGGACGGCCTGCCGCAATCCGGATGGGACGTGGACGAACGTCACCTGACGGGCCCGCTCGGCATTAGTAAACGTTCAAAAACCGCCGGGGCCGCGAGGCTCCGGCGGTTTTTCTTATTTTCGCCGCCGCGACAGTCAATTGCTCTGACGTAGCCGCGACAGAAGGGCATGGCGCGGTTTGGCTCTTGTCTCCGCAGGGGGGCGCTCCTATTCCCACAACTCGCACCGACCTTTGGATGATCGATGTTTCTTTGGGTGATCTTTTCGGCTTTGACGGCAGGCGTCGTTGCAGCGCTCCTTTGGGGTACTGAGCGTGCCGATCCCGGCGTTGCCAATGCCGCCGAGGCCGATGTCGCGGTCTATGCCGATCAGATCGAACAACTTGCAGCCGATCGTGGCCGCGGGCTGGTGTCGGCAGTCGACGCCGAGGCTGCGCGAGCGGAAATCGGCCGCCGCATGCTCGCCCGCGCCGCGCCAGGCGCAGGTTTGGCCCCATCGGCGGCGTCCGGCTCCGAGCGGATCGGTCGCGCCGCCGCACTATCCATTCCCGTGCTTGCTCTCTCCCTTTATGCTTGGCTCGGTTCGCCCGGCCTGCCGGACGTGCCGCACGCCGGCCGCACGCCTGAAACAGCCGCGCGCAGCCAAGTCGATGCGATGATCGCCCGCGTCGAGCAGCGCTTGCGCGAAGCCCCCGACGACGGCAACGGCTGGGACGTGATCGGCCCCGTTTATCTGCGCATGGAGCGCTATGGTCAGGCGGCCGAAGCCTTTGCCAATGCCAACCGGCTCCTTGGCGAAACGCCCAAGCGGCTTGCCGGCTTTGCCGAGGCCGAGATCATGGCCAACAACGGGGTCGTCAATCCAAATGCCAAGACCGCCGCCGAGCGGCTCTTGGTGCTGGAGCCCGGCCGGGTCGATGCGCGCCTGTGGATCGCGCTCGCCCAGGAGCAAGACGGGCAATTTGCAGCGGCCCTGGCGGAATACCGCGCGCTGCGTGATGCTCCGCAATTGTCGCCGGATATGAAGTCCGCGATCGAGACGCGTATCTCCATCGTAGACAAAGTTGCCCGCGGAGAGCCGGTAGTCCCGCCGACGGCTCAAGCCACCGTGCCCACTGCTCCCGCCGATCAGCGGGCGATGATCGAAGGCATGGTGGCTAGGCTTGCGGCCAGGCTGTCGTCGGACGGCAACGATCCCGCCGGTTGGTCGCAGCTACTGCGATCTTATATGGTAATGGGTCGAAAGGAGGACGCCGTGAAAGCTTTGGCGGATGCGCGCCGGGCGCTGAATGGCAACGCGGCGGCGCTCGCCGAGGTCAACACCGCCGCTACGAGCTTAGGCGTCGAGACCGCGGCGAAGGACGCCACGCCATGACGCGCAAGCAGAGACGCGGTGTATTGATCGGATCCGGCGTCGCAATTTTGTCGCTGGCCTCGCTGCTCGTGATGTTCGCATTTCGCGAGAGCATCGTATTTTTCCATACGCCGAGCGACGTGGTCGAAAAGAAAATCGAGTCCGGGCAACGTTTCCGTCTCGGTGGCCTCGTGGCCGACGGCTCGGTGAAGCGCGGCCAGGGGACCACGGTCCAGTTCGCCGTGACCGATACGTTGGCCAACGTCAACGTCAGCTATACAGGCATCTTGCCCGATCTGTTTCGCGAGGGCCAAGGCGTCGTCACGGAAGGTAAGCTCGGGCCGGACGGCTTGTTCGTTGCCGACATGGTGCTTGCCAAGCACGATGAAAACTACATGCCGCCCGAAGTCGCAAAAGCGCTGGAAGAAAAGGGCGTTAAGCTCGGCTCCAGCGCCCATCCAGACAGCGCCCCGGGCAATGGACCGGCCACACGGCCGTAAGGGAGTGACGCATGATTGCCGAGATCGGACACTTTACGTTGATCCTCGCGCTTGTCGTTGCGACGATTCAGATGATCGTGCCCATGTGGGGCGCCCATACGCGGGACGCGCGCCTGATGACGATGGGCGACAACGCGGCGGTGGCGCAATTCGTGCTCCTCTCCGTGTCGTTTCTCGCGCTGATGCACGCCTTCGTCACATCTGATTTTTCGGTCATCAACGTGGCCGAAAACTCCCATTCCGAAAAGCCGCTCATCTATCGCATGTCGGGCGTGTGGGGGAACCATGAAGGCTCGATGCTGCTGTGGGTGCTGATCCTGGGGCTTTTCGGCGCCGCCGTCTCGATTTTCGGCCGCAACCTGCCCACAACCTTGAAGGCCAATGTTCTTGGCGTGCAGGCCGCCATCGGCGTCGCCTTCCTGCTGTTCATCCTCCTGACGTCCAATCCCTTCGCACGCATCGATCCCGCGCCGTTCGAAGGTCAAGGCCTGAACCCGATCCTGCAGGATCCCGCCCTCGCGTTTCATCCGCCGTTTCTCTACGCGGGATACGTTGGCTTCTCGATGGCCTTCTCGTTCGCCATCGCCGCTCTCATCGAAGGCCGCATCGATGCCGCCTGGGCCCGCTGGGTCCGACCGTGGACGCTGGCGGCATGGATGTGCCTGACGATCGGCATCGCGATGGGGTCGTGGTGGGCCTATTATGAACTGGGATGGGGTGGCTGGTGGTTCTGGGACCCCGTCGAGAACGCATCCTTCATGCCTTGGCTCGCCGGCACCGCGCTCCTGCATTCCGCCCTCGTCATGGAAAAGCGCGATGCATTGAAGGTCTGGACGATCCTGCTAGCCATCCTTACCTTCTCGCTGTCGCTCATGGGCGCCTTCCTTGTCCGTTCCGGCGTGCTGACGTCGGTGCATGCGTTCGCGGTCGATCCGGACCGCGGCATTGTCATTCTGTCGATCATGATGTTCTTCACCGGTGGCGGTCTCGCATTGTTCGCGTGGCGCGCCGGTGCCTTGCGCCAAGGCGGATTGTTCGCGCCCATCAGCCGCGAAGGCAGCCTTGTGTTCAATAATGTGCTGCTGTCGGTCTCCTGCGCGACGGTACTCGTCGGCACACTCTATCCGTTGGCGCTCGAGGGCATCACGGGCGAAAAGATCTCGGTCGGCCCGCCGTTCTTCAATATGACCTTCGTCCCCCTGATGCTGCCGCTGCTGTTTGCCATGCCGTTCGGACCGCTGCTCGCCTGGAAGCGCGGCGATGCGCGCGCTGTGGCGCAGCGCCTCGCCTTCGCCGCTGGCCTCGCCGTGCTGTTCACCATCGCGGTCGCCGCGATGTCCGGCCCCGGACCTTGGCTGGCGCCTTTGTGCGGCGCTCTGGGCCTCTTCGTCATCTTTGGCGCCATCACCGATCTCCTGACGCGGGCTCGCTTCGGCGATGTGAGCCGTGGCGAATTCCTGCGTCGCGTCGGCAATCTGCCGCGCTCGGCCTACGGCGCAGCACTCGCCCATGCCGGCATCGGCGTCATGGTCCTCGGCATCGTCGGCACCAGCGCCTACCGGACGGAGAAGATCATTGCCTTAAAGCCCGGCGAGCGCGCCGAAGTCGCCGGTTATGAACTTCTCTTCAAAGGCATCGTGCCATCGAAGGGACCGAATTATTCCGAGCAGATCGCGACGTTCGAGGTTAGCCGCAACGCGGCGCTCGTCACCACGCTCCTGCCGTCCAAGCGGCTTTACAATGCGCCGCCGCAGCCGACGACCGAAGCTGGCATCTATGCCGCCTGGACCGGCGACCTTTACATCGCATTGGGTGACCAACAGCCCAGCGGTGCTGTCGCCATGCGCCTCTATTTCCACCCGCTGGTCCGGTTGATTTGGATCGGCGCGGTGATCATGTTCATCGGCGGCATGATTTCACTGACCGATCGGCGCCTTCGGGTTGGCGCGCCACAGCGCGCCCGGTCGCGACCCTCTGTTGTTCCGGCGGAGTAGGGCCATGGCGATCAACCTCCGCATCCGCGGGTGCCTGCAGGCGATCACGGTCGCTGCCATGCTCGCCGCCACGAGTGCGCCGCCGGTGCTCGCCGTCCAGCCCGATGAAATTCTGTCCGACGCAGCAATGGAAAAGCGCGCCCGCAATTTGTCCGCCGATTTGCGCTGCCTCGTGTGCCAGAACCAGTCGATCGACGATAGCGACGCCCCGTTGGCCAAGGATCTGCGTGTCCTTGTCCGCGAACGGCTCGTGGCCGGCGACAGCGATTCCCAGGTGATGGACTACATTGTCCAGAGATACGGTGACTTCGTTCTCCTGAAACCTCCGGTGAACTCTCACACGCTGCTTTTGTGGCTGGCTCCATTGCTCGGGCTCGCCGCCGCGGTGGCCGTCATCTTTCGCAGTCTGCGCCGGCCAATCCCCTCAGCCGTCGCAACGCCGGCCCCGCTCACAGCCAGCGAGGAGCAGGAGATTGAACGGTTATTGCAGGCAGCGCGACAGTCCGGGCCCAAGTCCGGTTAGGGCTGCGACGGCCGCGGTCGCGGGACGCTTCCCGTTACAAGCTCCTCGGAGGCCGGTTCGAAAGCCGCACTGCCGGCGTGTCCGGCAACAACGGCTTCCAGGCGCCGCAGGAGATCGGCACTGGCGATGCCGGTCCGCGTCCGCCGCTCGGCGGTCTCGAACCTTCCGATGGCCTCACGCAGCTCAACGTTATAGCGTCCCGTCGCATCACCCCGATAATGACCGGTTGCGATGAGCGCCTGCTGCACCCGTTTGATCTCCGCCCGCTTCTCAAGGACGTGCGCGCGTTGAAACAAGTCGCGCTGATCGATGAACGCCAGTGTGCTGACGCCCGTGTTGGCGACCGTATCGGATCGGTAGCGATGCAGCACTTCGCCGGCCTGTGTCAGGACATGTGATTGCAGGTAGGTGCCGACATTGATGCCCGCGACTTCGGGACCGTGCGGCCCGTCGATCAAAAGTGGCGAACCCGACGACGCGCCGCCCGTGTCGCACGTGTGCAAGATGAGAGCGCTCGCGTCGGCGAAATCACCCGCAATGACGCGCCCGCCTGCGCTCCGTCCGGGCCGGCGCACGCCGCACGGCGGGCTGAGCGTCAGCCGCCAATGACCGAAATCTCCATGATAGCCGACCTGATAGAGCGGCCGCGCACCCTCGACTCCCGTCAGTTCAGCCGGAGTTCGCCGCGCCAGCGCAAGCCCGCCTTTACTGCACGCGGGAGAGGCAAGGCGTACCAGGGCCCAGTCGCGCGTGGCGTCGATCGGCGGCTTGGTCGAGAGGCTTGTCGTGCCCGTCATGACGTTTTGCTCAGCCGCGCCGCTTGTGGCCCCGGCGATACGCACCCCCGCCGCCCGTTGTGGCATCGACGACAGCCGGAATGTCATGTTTGCGAGCGGCAGCGGATGTTCGCCGCGCGTGCGATACAGGCAGTGCGCGGCGGTTGCGATCGTCGTCTCATCGATGCAGAAGGCCGTGCACACCGAACGGCTGCGCGGCTCGTAAAGCATGCCGATCTTTTCTTCGAGCGCCTTCATGCGGACCGGCAGCAGCGTTCGATCGTCGGCGCCGAAAACCGCAACCGGCAAAAGCGGCCGGGGCGGCATGTCTCGATATGAGGCGATCGATCCGGCGAGGGCTGTGAGGGCCGGTGTCATGGCTGAGCAAAACGCGATGAGGCCCGCCAGCACAAGCCAGGGCCTGGTGCCGGACGACAGCGCATGGGCAACTAAAGTGTTTTTGTTCGGCACGCGGTCCGCCCGCTGTGAAACCTGCGCGTTAGCCACGCGACGTTCCTTCATTAACAACTCTTAAGGCGGCCGAAAGGCGGCCGTAAGGCCCGACGCCATAAGTCAACTGTGACGCCCTAGTGGCTCGTTCGATGGAGGTTCCCCAATGACCACGCCTAACCCTGCCAGTCCGTCAGGTGCCCGATCAGCAAGTCTCGCGCCAGCCGCTCCGCGCCGCCGCCGGGTTGCGATTGTTGGCGCAGTGGCAGGCCTAGGCTTGCTGACCGCATGGCCGGTGCTGACGCCGGCGATCGCCCAGTTGAAGTCCGACACCGCCACGATCGAAACGCCCTACGGTCGCGCGCCGCTGTCATTCGCCGACCTTATCGAAAAGGTGAAGCCGTCAGTCGTGTCGATCTCCGTCGTTTCCACTGGCGAGAAGACGGCTGAAAACTCGGACCCGCGCGGTCTGCCCGAAGGCTTCCCCGACATTCCCGAGGACAGCCCGTTCTATGAATTCTTCAAGCGTTTGCCCAAGGAGTTCCGCAACGCACCCCAGACGCCGCGTCCCCCGCAGCAGGCGCAGGGCTCCGGTTTCGTCATAACTCCCGACGGCTTCGTCGTGACCAACAATCACGTTGTCGAAGGCGCCACGAAAATTCAGGTCAGCTTCGATGACCAGGAGAAAATCGACGCCGAATTGATCGGAACCGATGCGCGGACCGATCTCGCGTTGCTGAAAATAAAATCGTCGAAGACATTCCCGCACGTCAAGTTCGCAGAAAAGCCCGTGCGAGTCGGGGACTGGGCGATTGCCGTCGGCAATCCGTTCGGCCTAGGCGGCACCGTGACCGCCGGCATCGTCTCGGCTCTGGGCCGCGACATCGGCTCGGGCCCCTACGACTTCCTGCAGATCGACGCGGCCGTCAATCGCGGCAACTCGGGCGGTCCCACATTCGGCCTCGACGGTGAAGTGATCGGCGTCAACACGGCGATCTTCAGCCCCTCGGGCGGCAATGTCGGCATCGCGTTCGCCGTGCCGGCCAAGACCGCTGTGGAAGTGATCGAACAGCTCAAAAATAAGGGCAAGGTCAGTCGCGGCTGGCTCGGCGTCAAGATCCAGAACGTCGACGAAGATACGGCCGCCGCTCTCGGGCTTCCGGGTGCGAAGGGTGCGCTGGTCAGCGAAATCACGCCCAACGGTCCCGCTTCCGGTTCGGGCCTGAAGGTCCAGGACACCATTATGCAGGTGAACGAGGACGCGATCGCCGACAGCCGTGATCTTGCGCGCAAGATCGCCGACTACGCTCCCAACACGACGGTCGACGTCAAAGTCTGGCGCAACAACAAGCCGGAGAGCGTTAAGGTCACGCTCGGCATGTTCCCCGGTTCGACCGATGAACTGGCCAAGCTCGAGCAGGGCAAGCCCGTCGAGAAAAAGGAGATCGAGAAAACATCGCTCGCGCTCCTCGGCCTGACCGTTGGCCCAACAGCTGGTGAGAATGCCGAAGGCGTCGCCATCACCGAGGTCGAGCCGTCGTCGGATGCGGCCGAAAAGGGCCTGCGCGCGGGCGATATCATTGTCCAGGTGCAGGGCGAGAGCGTCGGCAAGCCCGGCGACGTTGCCAAACAGATCGCCAAGGTCCAGGAACTCGGCCGCTCGGCCGTCATGTTGAGCATCAAGTCGCAGGATCGCACCCGCTTCGTGGCCGTTCAGTTGAAGAAGGAACTGGCCAAGGAAGAAAAGAAGGGCTGATTGCCTGTCTACAGGTTCGACTGACCGTTAACTGAGGCGGCCGATGTTCCGGAAGGAATTCGGCCGCCTCGACCATTGGTGGCGGATCATGCAAGACTGCATCGACGAGAAGGGCCGGGTGGTGTTCGCGGCCGGGAGACCGACAAGCATGCGCGTTCTGGTGATTGAGGATGACCGGGAGACCGCTCAGTTCCTCCAGAAATCATTGAAGGAGAGCGGACACGCCGCCGATCTGGCCGGAGACGGCGAGACAGGTCTGTCGATGGCCGATTCAGGCGTTTACGATGTCCTGATCGTCGACCGCATGCTGCCCAAGCTGGACGGCTTGTCGGTCGTCAAGACGTTGCGTACCGGTGGCTTGCGCACGCCGGTCTTAATCCTCTCGGCGCTGGGAGATGTCGACGATCGGGTCAAGGGGCTGCGCGCTGGTGGCGACGACTATCTGACAAAGCCGTACGCTTACACCGAACTTCTCGCCCGCATCGAAGCTCTTTCGCGCCGTGCCATTCCCGAAGAACAGGTGACGAAATACGTGGTCGGCGATCTCGTGCTCGACCGACTCTCGCATCGTGTCTCGCGCGGCGGCGAACCGATTGTGCTGCAGCCACGCGAATACCGCCTGCTCGAATACCTCATGAAGAACGCCGGCCAGGTCGTGACCCGCACGATGCTGTTGGAAAACGTCTGGGATTATCATTTTGATCCCCAGACCAACGTCATTGACGTGCACGTCTCGCGGTTGCGCTCCAAGATCGATAAGAACTTTGACAAGCCGCTGCTGCACACTGTCCGCGGGGCCGGCTACATGGTACGCGACGGTGCTGGATAAGCTTGGCGCGTCTGCATGGACGTCAACGCCATTCCGCCTCGCGGCGCTGAGTATCGCAGCGTTTCTTATCACCGCGGCCGGTATCGTCGGCTTTCTGTTCTGGCAGACCAACAATCTTCTGACCGAGCAGGTGCTGTCGGGCCTGCGCGCTGAAGTCCAGGAATTGCGCCACGTTGAAGCCGCAGCGGGCTCCGCTTCCGTCGCCGAAGCCGTCAAGGTTCGCGCGCGGCCGGAGGGACCAGGGCTTTACTTCGTCGCCGACCGCTCAGGTCGCAAACGCGCTGGAAATCTCAGCCGCCTGCCCCCCGAATTGGGCGGCGGCGAAAGCGGTGGCACGTTTCGCTATGAGCGCGAAGCAGGAGATGCACGCCTTGCCGTTGCGGTTCCGGTCGTTTTCTCGGACGGGACACTGCTCTTGGTCGGCCGCGATATCGAAGAACAGCGCATGTTCGCCAACCGGATGCGTACGATCTTTCTGGTCGGCTTCGGCTTCCTGTCGGTCGCGGGCCTCGCCGGCGGATTAGGAGCGGGCCGCCTGCTTCTCAACCGCATCGATCAGATCAATGCCGCCAGCCGCCAGATCATGGCTGGCGATCTTTCGCAGCGCGTTCCCCTCGCCGGCACCCATGATGAACTCGACGGCCTCGCCCAGAACCTCAACGCCATGCTCGACCGCATCGAGCAACTGATGAGCGGATTGCGTGAGGTCTCCGACAACATTGCCCATGACCTCAAGACGCCGCTCTCCCGATTGCGCAATCGTGCCGAACAAACGCTGCGCGAAAGCGGCGATACGGATGCTTATCGCTCCGGGCTCGAACGGATCATCGAGGAAGCCGACGAACTGATCAAAACGTTCAACGCCATGTTGCTCGTCGCACGCCTTGAGGCCGGCGCGCTGGAGGGCAACACCGAAGCCTTCGATCTGGCTGAGCTTGTCCGCGACGTCGCCGAATTCTACGAACCCGTCGCCGAGGAGCAGGGCCTCGATCTGACGGTCGCTGCCGACAACGGCGTGCAGATCGTCGCCAACCGTCACCTCGTCAGTCAGGCGGCCGCCAATCTGATCGACAACGCGATCAAGTACGGCCGGCCAGAAGGCAAGTCAGACAGCAAGCCACAAGGGTCGTTGGATGGATCGATTGCAACCCCGATAATCGCCGTTTCGCTCACGACGACAACCGATGCCGTTGAAATCGCCGTCGCCGATCACGGCCCAGGGATCAGTGCGGACGATCGCGAGCGCGCCTTGAAACGCTTCGTCCGTTTGGAGGCGAGCCGCACCAAGCCCGGCACGGGTCTCGGCCTCAGCCTCGTCGCGGCGGTTGCGCGCCTCCACCACGGCACGGTACGTCTTGAAGACAACGCGCCGGGGCTGCGAGCCGTCCTCGTTCTCCCGCGCGCCAGTCAGGGGACCAGCGCGTAAAGACGCCGGCCCAGGAGATCAAGGGGAGACGGTGTGGAGGCAGCGAGCGCTGAGCGCGAGGCCCTGGCGGAGCGTATTCGGCCCGGCCCGCTCGATGACGACAATGGCAGCGGAAGGATGGACGTTGCGGCGCTGGCCGAGGAACTTGCCGGCGTGCCCGATGTGACGCAGCTTCGTGTCTGGCTCACGGACGAGCGACTGGCGAGCTTTATCGGCGGTGTCTTTGCAGGATCGTCCTATCTCAAGGGTTTGATCCGCCGCGACCCGTCTCGTCTGCAACGCATCTTGGCCGCCGATCCTTCGCGCCACTTCGCCGATCTGACGCGCAACCTTTATAGTGACATGGCGGCGCTGAACGACATGCCGGCCGCCATGCGCCGTGTCCGTGTTTACAAATCGGAGGTGGCGCTGCTCAGTGGGCTGGCCGATCTGGGCCGGGTCTGGCCTGTGATGACGGTCACCGAGGTCCTGACAAAGTGCGCCGATGCGGCGGTGCGTACCTGTGTCGACTTCCTCTTCCGGCAGGCTGCCAGACGCGGCGACATCGAGGTGGACGTCGCGTGCGCCGGCGCGGGTTCGGGATACATCGTGCTCGGCATGGGTAAATACGGAGCCGCCGAACTCAACTACTCCAGCGACATCGATCTCATTGTTTTCTATGACCTGTCGCGCGCCCGTTTGAAGCCGTCGATCGAACCCTCGCCGTTCTTCGTTCGCATCACGCGCGATCTCGTGCGGCTGCTCGATGAGCGGACCGCGGATGGGTATGTTTTCCGCACCGATTTGCGCCTGCGTCCGGACGCGGGCGCAACGCAGGTGGCTCTCTCCACCGACGCGGCGATGAACTACTATGAGAGCTTCGGCCAGAACTGGGAGCGCGCGGCCCTGATCAAGGCGCGGCCGGTGGCCGGCGATATCGAAGCCGGCGAACGGCTGCTCGCCGAATTGTCGCCTTTCATCTGGCGGCGTCATCTCGACTATGCCGCGATCGCAGATATTCACGCGATGAAGCGGCAGATCCATGCCTTCCGCGGTTTTGGCAACATCGGAGTCGCCGGCCACAACGTGAAGCTCGGACCCGGTGGTATCCGCGAGATTGAATTTTTTGCCCAAACGCAGCAGCTGATCGCCGGCGGGCGGCAGCGCGATCTGCGCGTGCGCCGGACGCTCGATGCGCTTCTGTGCCTGGAAGCGCGCAAGTGGATCCTGCCCGACGTGCGCGTCGGCCTGACCGAAGCCTATCTGGAACTGCGCGGCATCGAACATCGCGTGCAGATGGTCGCCGATGAGCAGACGCATGAATTGCCCTCTGACGAAGCCGCGCTGTCGCGCCTCGCCCGTTTCTGCGGCGAACCCACGCTGCCGAGCTTTGCCCGCCGTTACATCACCACACTGGAAGGCGTGCAGCGCCACTATCGCGAACTGTTCGAGAACGCCCCCGAACTGACCGGCGACGGCGCGAACATGGTGTTCGCTGGCCAGATCGACGATCCCGAAACGGCCGCGCAGTTAAAGAAAATGGGGTTATCTCAACCGTCCCAGGTTTTGGCGACGGTGCGCGGTTGGCATCATGGCCGCTATCCCGCAGTCCGATCCCCACGCGCACGTGAGCTTTTAACAGAAGTGCAAGTGTCATTGATTGCGGCACTCGCCGACACGGCCGATCCGGACCGTGCGTTCGCCGGCTTCGACCGCTTCTTGGCGGCACTGCCCGGCAGCGTGCAGCTCTTTTCACTGTTGCGCGCCAATCCCGGCTTGCTGCGTCTGGTCGCCGACATCATGGGAACCGCCCCGCGCCTCGCCCGCGTCTTGGCCAAACGTCCCCGCCTGCTTGATGCCGTTATCGATCCGCGCGCACTTGCGGTGCTGCCATCGGCCGATGAAATCGACGCGGCCATTGCCGCCGAAGTCGGCACCGCGACCGACCAGCAAGACGTTCTCGATCGCGCCCGCATCGTCGGCAGCGAGCAGTCATTCCTCATTGGCGTGAAAATTCTTTCCGGCAGTATCAACGCCAGCCAGGCCGGCGGCGCATATGCGCTCCTTGCCGATCGGCTGATTGCCGCCATGCATGCCGTTGTCGAAGCCGATCTCGAAAGCGCGCACGGTCGAGTGCCGGGTGGCGGCGCGGCGGTGATTGCCATGGGCAAACTCGGCGGCTGCGAAATGACGGCTTCATCCGATCTCGATCTCATCGTCATCTATGACTTCGACCCGGCGGCGAACCAATCCGATGGTGAACGCCCCTTGGCGCCAAGCCAGTATTATGGCCGCCTGACGCAGCGCCTCGTCACCGCGCTCACCGCGCCGACGGCCGAAGGCATGCTGTACGATGTCGATTTGCGCCTCAGACCCTCCGGCCAGAAGGGGCCGGTTGCAACGCAGCTCTCCGGCTTCCTCGCCTATCAGACAAAAGACGCCTGGACGTGGGAGCATCTCGCGCTCACCCGGGCCCGCGTCGTCAGCGGATCGACCGATCTGCGCCACAAAGTGGAAGCCGCGATCCGTGACACGCTCGTATCCCCGCGCGACCGCGCAAAGGTAGCCTCTGATGTGCGCGACATGCGCGCCCGCATCGCAGCTGAAAAAGGAACCGACCGTCTCTGGGACTTGAAGCAGGTGCGGGGCGGGCTGGTCGATCTGGAGTTCATCGCCCAGTATTTGCAACTGATCCACGCGGCAAGCCACCCCGCCGTGCTCGACCAGAACACGTGCCGCGCCTTCCAGAAGCTGGGGGACACGGGCTGTCTCGCCCTTAGCGAAGCGGAGGCGTTGATCGCGGGGACGCGGTTGATCCACGATCTGACCCAGATCCTCCGTCTGTGCAATGACGGGATTTTCGACCCCGCCGTGGCGCCAAAGGGCCTCAAGGAACTGGCCGCCCGCGCCGGCGATAGCCCGACGTTTGAGGCCTTGGAGATAAAACTCAAAGAAATTCTGACAGCCAACCACGCCCGCTTCGACCGGCTGGTCGTCTGACGGCAGAAAAATTTGAATTCTCGCGACGGGTTTTCCGCAGTGAGCCGTCATCTCATGTGAACGCGGCGCGCTGGGCTCCGCGGTCAGCCGGCGGAGGACGGGTATGAGGTGGACGGCAGGCATTTTTCTAACAGGGGTTTTGCTGGCGGCAGGAGCGGCTGGCGCTATGGCCGCAGTCGGGAATGACGCTAAATCGGCAGACACCAAGCGGCCGGCCGCACGCGGTGCGCAAGGTTTGAAAGGCTTCGACGCCGACAAGGACCTCGCCGTCACCATTGACGAGTTTTTGAAACGCCGCGTCGAAGCCTTCACCAAGCGCGACAAGACCGGTGACGGCAGCCTCGATTCCGCTGAACTGGGGCAGGCCCCCCTCGGCTTTCGACAGCAGCGACAGGAGCGCCGCATGGAGCGGGTTCTGGTTCGTCTCGACACCAACTCGGACGGTAAGCTGACAAAGGCGGAGTTCGAAGCCGCCCCCGTTGCAACCGACGGTCGACAGGGTCGCCCGAATGCTCGCGCCGAACGGCAGCAGCTCATGTTCTCATTCTACGACCGCAATGCCGATGGCGTCGTTGAAAAAGCCGAATATGACACCGGCCGCGCCGAAGAAACCGAATTCGCCAAGAGGCGCCGCATGCATGCCCTCGATCGCGACGGTGACGGCAAGGTGACGTTGGAGGAGTACACGGCCGATGCGCGCTTCCGCTTTATGCGCCTCGATCTCGACCGCGATGGACGCATCACAGCAACCGATCTCCCGCCGGCCGAACGCCAGGTCTGGTCGCAGCGCTGACGCACCCGACCGCTCGGCCAAAGCCGAGGCTGGCGTTCACGGTCCGAAGGATGCAAGACTGGAACGAAATTTACGGGCGGGCGGCCGAGGGCCGGAGTTGGGTGTGGCAGCAGGCGACGCATCGCCGGGCAATAAGCCCGGCATGGTACGACGGGGCGCGGATCGGGAGGACGAAGCCCTCCTGGTGCGCGTCGCCGGCCGTGATCAGGCGGCGTTTCGCGTGCTGGTCGAACGACACATGCCATCTCTGATCCTGCTTGCACGCCGCCTGTTGCGTGATGAGGCCGAGGCGGAGGATGTCGCGCAGGAGGCGTTGCTGCGTTTGTGGCGCCAGGGGGCAGCGCTCGATGTCGGGCCGGCCGGCATTGCGCCGTGGCTGAAACGCGTTGTGTCAAACTTGGCGATCGACAGATTGCGCGTCCGCGGCCGGTTCGATGTCACGGACGAGCCGCCCGAACAACCCCAGCCTGCGGGTCAGTTGCGCAGTCTGGAACAGCGTGAACTGTCCACTCGGGTCGAAGCAGCGCTGCGCGGGCTTCCAGATCGTCAGCGGCTCGCCTTGACGATGTTTCACTACGAAGGCCTCAGCATGCAGGAAGTCGGCGGTATGATGGGCGTTTCGGCGGAAGCGATCGAGTCGCTGCTTGCACGGGCCCGACGGACCTTGAAGGTGGCCCTGGCACCCGAATGGCAGGCCCTTCGTGACGACCCTGAGGCCGAGTTTTAAGTGTTGCGGTTGGCGACGAGAAGACAAGGACAATGGCGATGACCACGTCAGATCACATGCAGCGGTTGGAAGCCGTCCTGGCAGCCTACGGCGCCGATGTTTCGCGCTGGCCGCCGGCAGACCGGGCCCGCCTCGACGGGTTTGTCGCGACCAGCCCGCAAGCGCAGGCCCGCATCGCCGAGGAACGCTCCTTCGATACGCTTCTTTCCACGTTGCCGGCCGTTCCGCCCGCAGCCGCGATGTCCGCCGCCACGGAGCGTCTGTTCGCGCGACTGGAGGTCGAGGAGCCGCAGGCCGCCACCGTCGTCACGTTCAAGCCGCGAGCCCACAAAGCGGCGGCCCCGCTTCCCGCCCGCTCATTCTGGCGTGAGTTAAGCGTGATGGCGGCCGCGCTGCTGATTGGCTTTTTCACCGTTTCGAAGGGCGTCCTGGAAGACACGGGCCTCGACCTGTCGCCGTTGACGACGGTTGCCATGAGCGACGCCGATGACGTCAGTGCCATCGCTCTTGGAACCGCAGCGGACGAGACCTCTGAGGAGGATCTGCTTTGAGCGATACCACCACGCCGGCAACTCCCCCTGCCTCCGCGCGCGGATGGCGATGGCTGCTCGTTGCCTCGCTGGCTCTCAATCTCCTCTTTATAGGCGGTCTCGGCGCGTTGTGGCTGAAAGGTCCTCCCGGACCTGGCCATTGGGGACCGTCACAGACGGCGTTTGGATTGATGCGGTTCTCGCGCGAATTGCCGCCCGAACGACGCGACGCCGTCCGCCGCCATTTGAAAGAGGCGCGCCAGGACCTCAAAGCGCTGCGCGCCGAAGTGCGCGATGCGCGCAGTAAGGCTAGCGCAGTGCTTGCCTCTCCCGATTACACCCCCGAAGCCATGCAGGCCGCGCTCGCCGCCGTTGCCGCCGCCGACAATCGCGTGCGTGACTCCGGCACTTCCGCCCTGATGAAATCCATCGGCGAACTGACAGCCGAGGAGCGCCAGAAGCTGGCGGCGGCCTGGAACCGGCGGCTTGACCGGGACCGCGGCCGCAAAGGCAAGGCGGACAAGGACGCACTGTTGAACGACGACGCACCCGATCCGCCCGAACCGCCGCAATAGCGGGGTCTAGGCCGCAACCCCCGTAAAGAAATCGGATTGTGCCGGTCGCTGCAAACACGTCGTCGCCTGCCAGCGCTCATGATCGTCGCTCTCGATCAGCGCCGAGCCCTGTTGCTCCAGCAGAACGCGGGCGATGCAGATCGTCAAAGGCGCCTGACCAACGTCGGCGCGCGGCACCACTTTCTCAACCAGGATTGACAGTAAGAGGCTGTCGCCGTCATCGACGACCGAGATTGTGATCGAGGCGCCGCGCCGGCCGCGCTCGATGGCTTCAGCAACGAGATTGATGAGAATCTGCCGCATCGGCCGAGCCTCGCCCAGAACGCAGGTCTCGTTGCGCACGGGGAGGACAACACACAAATCGCGCGTTGCGATGCCGGCGGCATGAAATGCCAGCGCCTCCCGAAGAAGATCGTCAAGCCGCAATGTCTGCAGCGTTTCTCCCGGTTCCGACTTAGCCAGAGACGACGTCAGAGCCAGCGTGTCTTCGGTGCATTTCAGCAGCGAACGGCTACATTCGCGAATATGGCGCGTGTAGTCGCGGTAACGATCATGACCAAGCGGTCCGAACAGTTCCGCACTCATAAGGTCGGAAAACCCGATGACGGCGTTGAGGGGCGTTCTCAACTCATGACTCATGCGCGCCGTCAGTTCGGCCCACAGGTGGCCGCGCATTTCGGCTTCGCGCCGCGCACGGCTTGCCGCATCGGCAATTTCGACAAGTCGCTGGGATTGCCGCTCCAGATCAAAGGCGCGACGTTCGACTAGGTCGGGCGTGACCGGTCCAAGAGCAGCTGAAACCGCAGCCACCGGCATCCGTACAAGAGCAAGAACCACGAGTGCCAGGCCCGTCAGCGTCGGGAAGATCGGCAAGGGCGGACTGGCCGGCCCAAGAACGGCCGCAGCAATGGCCAAGAGATGCAAGACGGCGGCGGCCTGTAGCGGGCGCTCACCTCGCTCGTCCGCTGTGAATGCGAATTTTAGCCGTGTGCCCAGCCCTACCGGCAGCGCCTGCGTGCGCGCAGACCCTTCCCGTGGACAGGCGGACCCGATCCGCGCCATCCCAACCCCCTCGTGCGATTTGTCGTCAATTCTGCCCAGTGCCTCGGCCGCTACTCAGACCGATTCGCAAGGTCAGATTCACTGATTCGCGACTCACGTGTCGAGGGAGATTAAATCGGGTCAAGAGTTTGAATTCGCTATATTCACGCGTCGAGCATTTTGGTCACGATCTCGAAGACGTCGCGGGAAATTGTCTCCGATTTCGCCACCTTTTGCAGCGCTTTGCGCGCCTGCGCACGCCGTCCCGGTTCAAGCGACCGCCACGATCGGAAACAGCCGAGCATGCGGGCGGCGATTTGCGGATTCAACGCATCGATCTTCAAGACTTCGCCGGCGACGAACTGGTAGCCGGTGCCGTCGGCGCGGTTGAACTGGAGCGGGTTCTGAAGCGCGAAATTGCCGATCAGCGCCCGCACCTTGTTCGGCATCGCATAGTTGAACAGAGGATGCGAGGTGAGATCCTGCACGCGATCGAGCGCGGTCGTTAGCGCCGATTGGGCCTCCGCCGCAAACCAGGTGTCGATGACAAGGTGGTCGTCTTTCCACTTTTCATGGAACGCATCGAACGCGGCGGTTCGCTCGGGGATATCGAGACTTGAGATGACGACGAGGGCGTGGGCCTGATCGGTCATGGAAACCGCCTTGCGGAAATGATCCCAAACCCGTTTCAGATCGCGCGGATCACGCCGCGCCGCCAGCAGGCTGAGCGCGGCGTTGCGCAGCGCGCGCTTGCCGGCGCTCTTGGCATCGGGCGAGAACGCCCCGCGCGCAACCGATGACGCGTAGATGGCTTCCAGATCCTCGCCCAGTGTTGTGCTAACCAGCTTCGACAATTGCACATGCGCGCGGTGGATGAGATCCGGGTCGACGTTGCGGCCGATCTCCCGAGCGACGTCGGCCTGGCTTGGCAGCCGCAGCAACGCGGCCCGGTAGGCCGGGTTCAGTGTCTTGTCGGCAATGGCAAGGCCAAGCGCTTTGGCGAAAGCCGTGCCCCGCGTCGCGCGCTTGCCCTCTTTCAGCAGTCCAACGTTGGCGATCAGCGTCCGCATGGCATAGACGTTCGCCGACTGCCACCGATTGAAGAGATCGGCATCGTTGGCGATGAGAAATTCCAGGTCGCGATCCGACAGGTCGACCGTCAGCCGAACCGGCGCGGAAAATCCTTGCAGCAGCGATGGCACCGGGCGCGACGAGACATTGACGAAGTGAAAAGTCTCGCTGCGCTTGGTGACTTCCAGAACGCCGTTGTCGATGTCCTCGCCCGTGTCGAGTTTCAAGGTGATGGGTTGACCGTTGGCACCCAGGAGTGCAAGCCGCAGCGGAATTTGCAGCGGTTGTTTTTTTGGCTGTCCCGGCGTCGGCGGCTGCATCTGCGCGACCTTTAGCGACGCGGTTTTGGTGGCGCGGTCCCACGTCAGCGAGGCGACGAGTTCTGGCGTTCCCGATTGCGCATACCACAGTTGGAACTGCGACAGGTTCCGGCCCGAAGCTTCTTCGAAGCACCGGAGAAAGTCTTCGATGGTCGCAGCCTGACCGTCGTGCCGCTCGAAATAAAGATCCATGCCGGCGCGAAAGCCCTCTGGTCCGAGCAGGGTTTCGATCATGCGCACGAGTTCGGCGCCCTTCTCGTACACGGTCGCTGTATAGAAATTGTTGATCTCGATGTAGCTCTCCGGCCGAACGGGATGCGCCAGAGGTCCGCCGTCTTCGGGGAATTGCATCGCTTTCAACTGCCGCACGTCGTTGATGCGCTGCACGGTCCGGTCGCGCTCGTCGGATGAAAACTCCTGGTCGCGATAAACCGTTAGTCCCTCTTTCAGGCACAGCTGAAACCAATCGCGGCAGGTGATGCGGTTGCCGGTCCAATTGTGGAAGTACTCGTGCGCGACGACGCTCTCGATCGCTTCGAACATGGCGTCCGTTGCCGTTTCGGGTGACGCGAGGATCAAGCGGTCGTTGAAGATATTGAGGCCCTTGTTTTCCATCGCGCCCATGTTGAAGTCCGATACGGCAACGATGTTGAACACGTCGAGATCGTATTCGCGACCGAACCGTTGTTCGTCCCACGCCATCGAGCGCTTCAAGGCATCCATCGCCCATTCAGCGCGTGCCTCCTTTCCGTGCTCGACATAAATCCCAAGATCCACCGCGCGCCCGGACAGTGTCTTGAACGATGAGCGGACGACTGCGAGGTCGCCGCCGACCAGCGCGAACAGATAGCAGGGCTTGGGATGCGGATCGTGCCAGACGGCGAAATGGCGTTTGCCGCGGTCGCTTGTTCCGGTTTTGACCGGATTGCCGTTGCCGAGCAGGATGGGTGCCAGTGCGGTCTCGGCTTCAATGCGCGTCGTGTAAACGGAGAGGATGTCGGGCCGGTCGAGGAAGAAGGTGATGCGGCGAAAGCCTTCCGCCTCGCATTGCGTGCAATAAACACCGCGCGAGCGGTAGAGCCCCTGCAACGCGGTGTTGGCTTCGGGATTGAGGGTGACGACCGTCTCCAGCGTAAAAGGCGTGTCGGGCACTTTGGCAATCGTCAGGTGTGTGGCCGACTGCCGGAACCGGCCCCGCTCGAGTGGCGTCCCATTGAGCTCAATCGAAACGAGCTTCAGGTTTTCGCCGTCAAGCTTGAAGGCCCCCGGCTTTCCGCGCTGGCTCGGATTGGCGCGGATCGTCAATCGCGATGCGACCTTCGTTTCCGTCGGATGCAAGCTGATATCGAGTTCGACCGTGTCGATGAGATAGGCCGATGGGCGATAGTCTTGAAGGCAAATGGGGCGAGGCGTATCGGTTTTCATGGGTCTCGTCACATCAGGGACTAAGGGCGGGCCGCCGGACACTAGGGCGATGCGCCCCTTTCGTCACGTCTCATCCGGTCTATTTGACGGGACTTGATGTCTGCGACCGGCATCGGTGATAGTACCTCTGGATGCCTCGAAATCTGGATTGCCGGCTGGAGGGCGGAACATGGGCTCATTCGCACACGTCGTTGGCGGCGAGCGGTTCGTTTTCGACGATCTGAAAGATCTGCTGGCCAAGGCTTCGCCGCTACGCTCGGGTGATCAGCTCGCCGGCGTCGCCGCCGAAACCGACGCGCAGCGGGCTGCCGCGCAGATCGCACTCGCCGACGTCCCGCTGACCGTCTTCCTCGCCGAGCAGATCGTCCCTTATGAGAGCGACGAGGTGACCCGGCTGATTATCGACACGCACGACAAGGTCGCATTCAAGGCGGTGTCGCACCTGACGGTTGGCGGCTTTCGCGACTGGCTGCTGTCGGACCAGACGACAAGTGAAGTGCTGACGAAGCTCGCGCCCGGCCTGACGCCTGAAATGGTCGCCGCCGTCTCCAAGATCATGCGGGCTCAAGACCTTGTCCTCGTCGCCAGGAAATGCCGCGTCGTGTCGAAGTTTCGCAACACGATCGGTCTGGAAGGCCGCATGGCGACGCGTCTGCAACCCAACCACCCGACCGACGACACAGCCGGCATTGCCGCCAGCATTGTCGATGGACTTCTCTACGGCAATGGCGACGCTGTGATCGGCATCAATCCGGCGACCGACAGCATCGGCCAGGTCATGTCCCTCGTCGAGATGCTCGACGCCATCATCAACCGTTACGAAATTCCGACCCAGTCCTGCATCCTGACCCACGTGACCACGACCATCGAGGCGATCAATCGCGGCGCGCCGGTCGACCTTGTCTTTCAGTCGATTGCAGGCACCGAAGCGGCCAACAGAAGCTTCGGCATCGACCTGAAAATCCTGCAGGAGGGCTATGAGGCCGGCTTGTCGCTGAAGCGCGGCACCGTCGGCGACAACGTCATGTATTTCGAAACAGGGCAGGGCAGTGCGTTATCCGCCAACGCCCATCACGGCGCCGACCAGCAGACGATCGAGACGAGAGCCTATGCGGTCGCGCGCAAATTCAAGCCGCTGCTGATCAACACCGTCGTCGGCTTCATCGGACCCGAATATCTCTACGACGGCCGTCAAATCGTTCGCGCCGGTCTGGAGGATCATTTCTGCGGCAAGCTGCTTGGGCTGCCGATGGGTTGCGACATCTGTTATACGAACCACGCTGAAGCCGATCAGAACGACATGGATGTTCTGCTGACCATGCTTGGCGTCGCCGGCATCAGTTTCATCATGGGCATTCCCGGGTCCGATGACGTGATGCTGAACTACCAGACGACCTCGTTCCACGATGCGCTTTATCTTCGCCGCGTGCTCGGCCTCAAGCCGGCACCCGAATTCGAGGCGTGGCTGAAGGCACAGGAAATTTTCGCTGAAGGCGATCAAGTTCGCCTCGCAACAGATGTGCCGCGTGCTTTCCGCCGCGCCATCGCGGCGGAGTGACAGTCATGGCCGACAGCGACAAAGGCGTTACCATCGCCAATCCTTGGACGCATCTGCGCCGCCACACCCCGGCACGCATTGCCCTTGGCCGCACCGGCGTCAGCCTGCCGACGTCCGAGCATCTGGCGTTCCAATTGGCGCACGCCCGCGCGCGCAGTGCCGTGCATCACGCCCTCGATCTGACCAAGCTGGCCCAGGACCTGTCGCGCTTCGGCCCCGTCGTGGAGGTGCACAGCGCCGCGCCCGACCGCCCGACCTATTTGCAGCGCCCCGATCTTGGTCGCCGCCTGTCGCCGGTTTCGGCGGCAAAATTGGCCGCCGAAGTCAAAGGCCCCTTCGATGTCACCTACGTCGTCGCCGACGGTCTTTCTGCCTACGCGATCGAAAAGAACATCCTCCCGTTCCTTGAAACCATGCTGCCGCTGTCCGACAAGTCCGGCTGGAGCCGTGCGCCGCTCATTGTCGCCGGCCAGGGGCGCGTGGCGCTCGGTGACGAGATCGGCGCGATCGTCGGCGCCAAGCTCGTCGTCATGCTGATTGGCGAACGCCCGGGCCTGTCATCCCCCGACAGCTTAGGCATATACCTGACCTACAACCCGAAGCCCGGCCTCACCGACGCCGACCGTAACTGCATTTCGAATGTGCGGGCGGATGGCCTCACCTATGCGCAGGCGGCCTACAAGCTGCACTACCTCGCCACCGAGGCCGTGCGTCGCAAACTCTCCGGCGTCAACCTGAAGGACGACGCCGAAGCGCTGCCGAAATCTGATGGCGCTTCGGCCGGCAACTTCCTGCTCGACGGGCCCAAGTCCTAGCCGCGCGGCCGCGTCAGGATCGTCTCAGGCAGTGTCCGGGCCTTGACCTCGCGCAGCGCGAAACTCGAGCGCAAGCGCGTGACGCCGGGCAGCCGCGCGAGTTCGTGCCGATGAATGCGTTCGTAGTCGGCCAGATCGCGGGCAAGAACCGTGAGCACGTAGTCGTCCTCCCCCGACATGAGATGGCACGAGACGACGGAGGGCGCGGCCGTAACGGCCTTTTCGAATGCGGCCAGCAGATCCTCGCTCTGGCTCTTGAGGCTGATCTGGACCAGCACCGTCATGTTGAGACCCAGGGCCGGTCGGCTGACGCGGGCCTGATAACCTTCAATGACGCCTTTCTCTTCCAGCGCTCGGATCCGGCGCGCAATCGCCGTTGCCGACAGCGGCACACGCTCGGCAAGCTCGACTTGCGACAACCGGCCGTTCTGAGACAGAGCCGCAAGAATGGCCATATCCAGCGCATCGAGTTCCATCAACGCATATTTCCTGCATTCTATTTGTACCGAACGCAGATAATCACCGAAAATAGATCATACTTCAATCCACAACGCTGACCTTCAGCGTGCAAATGTGATCACATTGTCCGCATCGAATTCTTCAGGAGGACATCATGCGGATCGGCGTTCCCACCGAGATCAAGGTTAACGAATACCGGGTTGGCCTTGTGCCGGGCTCCGTGCGCGAGCTGACGGCCAAGGGCCACGAAGTGTTCGTGCAGTCGGGCGCCGGTGCGGGCATTTTCGCTGACGACGCCGCCTATGAATACGCTGGCGCCAAGATCCTCCCCGACGCCGACGCCGTCTTCGCTCAGAGCGAGATGATCGTAAAGGTGAAGGAGCCGCAGCGGGTGGAATGGGAGCGCCTGCGCCCGGACCACATCCTTTTCACCTACTTGCATCTGGCACCCGATGCCGAGCAGGCCATGGGCCTCCTTGCGTCCGGCGCCACAGCTATCGCCTATGAGACCGTAACCGACGCCAACGGCGGCCTGCCGCTGCTGGCCCCCATGAGCGAAGTCGCCGGTCGGCTGTCGATCGAAGCCGCCGCCATCGCGCTGCGCCGCCCGACGGGTGGCCGCGGCGTTCTGATGGGCGGCGTCCCCGGCGTCAAGCCAGCCAAGGTCGTTGTGCTCGGTGGCGGCGTCGTTGGCACGCATGCAGCCCGCATGGCCTCAGGTCTCGGCGCCGACGTCACCATCCTTGACCGCTCGCTGCCCCGCCTGCGCCAGCTCGATGAACTGTTCCAGGGTCGCGTTCGCACTTTGGCCTCGACGATGGAAACGGTCGAAAGCGAAGTGCTCGCAGCTGACGTCGTCGTCGGTGCCGTACTCGTGGCCGGCGCCAGCGCGCCAAAGCTCGTCACGCGCGCCATGCTGAAGGCCATGAAGAAGGGCGCGGTTCTCGTTGACGTGTCGATCGACCAGGGCGGCTGCTTTGAGATGTCCCGCCCGACGACGCATGCCGAGCCGACCTTCGAAGTCGACGGCATCATTCATTACTGTGTCGCCAACATGCCGGGCGCGGTGCCGACGACGTCGGCCCAGGCATTGAACAACGCCACGCTGCCGTTCGTGATGAAGCTGGCCGAGAAGGGAATTGCTGCGTTTGATCGCGATCCCCACCTTGCCGCCGGCCTCAACGTTCAGGACGGCCGCATCATGCATCAGGCGGTTGCCGCATCGCTCGGCTTCGATCGGCTGGGCGAGGGAAAGCCGGTGGCGCTCGCGGCTGAGTAAAGCTGCGGGCGCAATCGACCTGACCGATGACGGGGTGGCGCCAACGGTGCCGCCCCTGCTTTTTTGGCACCGCATCGCACGCGCCAGCGACGAAAAGCGCCGGGCGATTAGAGGAGCCGCTCGCGGAATGCGTCGATGTTGACGACGGCGCGCGTGTGTTCGCCCGCTCCGATGCCGCGCTGGCCGTCCTCGGCGCTGACGCGAAACATCAGACGCCGGCCCTTGATTTCAACCAGTTCCGCCGTCGCCGTCACCGTCCGCCCGACCGGCGTCGGCGCCACATGATCCACGGCGATCCGTATGCCGACACTGGTGTGGCCGGCATCGAGCAGATGTTCGCAGCAATCAACCGCCGCCGCCTCCATAAGCGCAATCATCACGGGCGTCGCCAGGACGGCCTCGCAGCCGCTACCGACATGCGCCGCCGTATGCGCTTCGTCGACGATGAGCGTTGCCGTTCCGGTCAATCCAGCGCGAAGAGGGCCTGCTTGCTTCATGCCGTTCTCCCTGACAACCACTGAACATGCACGGTGGGTGGCCAGGAGGAAAGCGTCCGTCTATTCCGGCTCGGGCCGGAACAGATCGCCCGCGCACGTGAGATAGGCCTGCCGCACGCGGTGTGGCATGGGTCGCGGCAGATCGAGTGTGAACACCGCCCCGTCAGCGCCCGTGATCTCAAAGCGGCCCCCCATGACCATCAGTTCTTGTGCGAAGCTTGGACCGGTAAAGCCCTGCAAGACGGTCCGCGTCTCGACGATGCCGCCGGCGATGCGGCGGGGTTGAGGAAAGAGGAAAGCCGTATCGTGAGTGGCGGTCACGAGCCGGATCGACTGCGCGTTCGGCGATGTCGAATTTGGCCCCGGACGGGCGCGCACGGCGAATGCCGTTTCGTTGCCGTCCCGAAATGCGATGACTTCCGCGATCGCCGACCCTTGGGCCGCCGACCCCGTTGCCGACAGCCCGCATCCCGCAATCTGGCCGTCCTTCAAAAGAGTCAGCGGATCAACCGCTGCGGCCGGTTCAGCCCGGACCCAATCCGTGCCGGAGACGATAAGTACGATTGCCACGGCGAGGAGACGGCCCATGCGCGGTTCACTGCGCCTTCGACATATCCACAAGCCCGGGCACTACTTTACCGGCGGGCCCGATCTCGTTGTACCCTTCACGGCAGCTCATCTGAAATGCCACACGACACGGATTGGGATCAGACGTGTGAGCGCACGCCATCATTTTCTTCCACGACGTCAGCACCGTTTCGGCCTGCACCTTGAACTTCTCAAGGTCCGCGCCGGTGAATGTGCCGGCCAACGCTTCCGCCTTCGCCGTCGGCTTCATGTCGAGGCAAACCGCAGCCATTCCCGCGGCTTGCCCATAGCGGATACCGGCATCGCGCGGATTGGCGAGATCGTTGTAGCCGGCAGCCTGCGGCTTTGCGGCGTCCGCAGCCAGAGCCAACGGCACAACGGGCGTCAAGGCGATGATAACGGCAAGGGCAATCAGGCGACGCGCGGGCATCAGGAACCTCCGTAATGATGTTGCAAGTGTACGGCCGCGGATTGAGATTGGCTCAGCGCGATCGTCGCTGCGGTGCGTCAAATCTATGGTGCAAATTCAAGGAGACCCGGCAGAGCCGAGCCGTCCGGACCAATTTCGCGCCAGGCCGAGGTGCAACTGAGGATCTTGGATTTGCGGCAGCCGTTGAATTCGCGCGGAAACTGCGCCGGGTCGATATCCGTGCAACGGAACGCCTTTTCCCACGCGGCCACAATTCGCGCGCTGGCAGCATCGAAAACGGCTCGATCCGAACCCGGAACGGCGGCTGTCAGTTCGGCAACCTTGGCGGTTGTGCGGGCACCTGGACACGTTTTCATGGCGGCCAACGCCTGCCCATGCCGCGCACCCTGCTCATCAACTCCCGGGAGAAGCTTGTTTGGAACAGCCTGCTGCGCAACTGCGACCGCGGCCGCAAATGCTGAAATAATGAGAAGTGTTGCGGCTCTGATCATCGACCGCTGCATACCACCGGTCAGCTGCTAATCAAAGTCAGCGGCTGATCTACGCGTCGGCGACCGCATCAAGACCATCGCGATCTTTGATGACGATCATGCCATTGGCGATACTAATCAAACTGCGGCCGGTCAGATTAGCAATCGTCAATTCAACATCGGCCGTGGAAACATCAAGCGCAATGGCCAGTGCTGCAACGCCGGCTGACCCAGCCTCTAGCGCTGTTTCACCGGAGCGGCATGCGGCCCCGGCGATTGCCAGGATGTAGGCCGCCAGCCGCTGCGGCAGTGGACGCAATCCCGGCCGCAAAGCACGGTCGCGCATGAAATCGAATTCCCGGTCGGCGGCCGATGCCATCCGGGCGGCAAGCGCGGCATCCGCACCAATTGCCCGCTCCAGTTCATCGGCAGACAAGACCTCAACCGAAGTATCGACCATCGCCTGTGCAGTGGAGACGTGTTCGCGCAGCGAGCCCAGACCTACGATATCGCCCGGAAAGGCAAACTCGATCACGTCATGACTGCCGTCCGGCCACACCACGTAGTGGCACAGCGCTCCGCTTTCGACGCGATATGCAGCGCGGCGGGCAACCCCGGGCGTAAAAAGTGTGTCACCGTGGGCAATCATGCGGCGGCTCCTGTCGGTCGCAGCCGAACAATCCTGCGTGCGCAAATCTGCGCACGAGACGGTTTCAAACTGGCCGTTATCTGCGAGCATCATCCTCTGACTCCATACTAGAGAGGACGTGGGAAGGGCGCCTGCCACATTCAAGTCATAATTCGTAAAGGTGGCAGCCGGTTAGGTAACGATTGCTCAGCGCGAAAGTTTCGTCTGTTCCCTACGTGACTCTAAAGTAATGCGGTGCGTGCCGCCGCAACGACACGCAGCGGTTTCCGCCCATGCCAGTGGACGAGCAAACCGTCCAGAAAACCCCGGCCACAAGGTGAATGGACGAGGGTAAATGGCGACTAGGCGGAGGCTGAACGGCCCAAAGGGCGCGCCGCTTAAGGACAGCGCAGTAGATCGCGAGAGTTACCGTCTTCCGTCAGCGTCAATGTGTCGCCCGACAGCGTCAGCTTGATCGCTATCGACTGCGCATCACCTTCTACGCTGCATGCCGCCTTGCCCGACCATTCGTTTTCACCGGCCGATGCCAGCCCGCTGAATGCGCAGTGAGTTTCATGTTGGTCGTAGCCTTTGGCCGAGATGACGACGGGCGCATCGGCACTGTCCTGTCGCAGCTTGCAATTTTCCAGATCGGCAGCCCATGTGCCGGCAAATTCCCCTGCATGGCTGGTCGCGGCAAAACCCGCGGTCGCAGCCAGTGCGAGGAAAGTTCTGAGGATTGCGCGAGGCCTGCGGCGGGCGGACATGAGGCGATCTCCGTTCAGTCAACTTTGGCAAACCAAAGCCGGTGGAAGACATGGATTTGCATGATGTTGTGGCTAAACCGCGATCAGATCCAAGCGTTCAGCGCCCGGCAGAGAACTCTCCTTTGCGGTAGAGCGCAAGGGTCTCGGGCGCAACCGCATACTCGCTGACACAGAACTCCGGCCTCGACTGCAACTTTCTTGTGAATTCGGCCCGCGTTTTATCAAAGGCGCGGCCGGCCTTTTCGGCCGTGGCGTCGTCACGCCCGCGCCGTTTGGTGTCCTCGACCAGATTGGCGCGCACCACCCCCGCATCGACCGTGACGCCGCATCGCTCTGCTGCGGCAATGTCCAAGCCGGTCACATGCGCGCGGTCGAAATCCTCGGCAGGCAATCCGACGATGGCGCTGCCGACTGTCGCCGCACACGCCGACAAGCAAATTGCAGCGAGTCCGACCGATGCCGATCGAACGTCAAATCCCCCTCGCACCGCTCGGACCGTCACTGCTGCCGCCTGCTGACACGTCACGACGCGAGCATAACCGTTGCTGCAACGGTGTTCACAAATATGCCGGCTTCCCAATGGATAGCTGTTCGCTCCCATCAACGACGGAGTTCGCACCATGCTGCGTACGATTTTTCTTTTGATCATCGCAGCTTTGGCCGCGCTGCTCGTCTGGGTTGGCTTGAAACCGCCACAGTACGGCGTCGAGCGCACGGCGGTCATCGCGGCAGCCCCCGCCGACGTCTTCGCCCACGTCTACGATTTCGAAAAATGGGCCGATTGGTCGCCATGGGCCAAGCGCGATCCGAATGCGAAAGTGACGTTTGAGGGTCCAAAGGCCGGGCCCGGCGCGATCATGAAGTGGTCGGGCAACGAGGAGGTCGGCACCGGGGCCATGGCCATCACCGAGGCCAATCCGCCCCAGGCCCTCAAGATCCGGCTGGATTTCGTCGCGCCTATGCACGGCACGAGCGACGTCGCCTTCACCTTTAAGCCCGAGGGCCCGGGCACGAAAGTGACGTGGTCCATTGCCGGTGAGCAGGGCTTTGTCGAGCGTCTGATCTGCACGGTCATGGGGCTCGATGTAAACGCAATGATCGGCGCCGATTACGAGACCGGCCTCGCCAATTTGAAACGGGTGGTGGAGGCCGCGCCGCCGGCCGCCCCTGCTGCAACGCCGCCGGGGTGACGATCAGGTCCCACGACCTGCGGCCTGGCACGTGTGCTGCCCGGGCCCGTGGCCATAAGCTTCCATGATGACGGGCGGGCGAACAGGAAACCAAAGCGTGTACCCTGCACGACGTGCGCCAGGACGAGGGCTCCTGCGACACCGGCCGCGGTCGAAATCAGCGCGGCGCCCCAATCCGGAATGAAGGCTTCCAATTTCAACGCCACCACCCGCGCCGGTCCCATGAACAAAGGAAAAGCGAGATAGACCTTGATCGAGTTGCGACCCAGGTAGGCCAGCGCGCCTCCAGGAGATGTCGGCGCCAAAAGCACACTCAAGGCGATCACGGCGGCGACGCCGGCATATGAAATCCAAAGACTGAGCCCTGCCATGAACGCGAGCCCCTCCGCGACCAGAAGCCAGTTGATCGCAGCCCACGCCGCAAGCGCCCCCGCGACGACAGCGACGGGGCTCTGGGCTACCCGCGAAGCGAATTGAAAGATAAAAGGTGCAGCCCAGTAGCCAGTGTAGAAGAAAACAAAGCGCGCGGCGAACTCATCAATGATCAACGAGCCGGTGTGCGGCTGAGCAGTGTAAAGCGCCGCTGCTGCCACCCACACGAGAGCCTTCGGTGCAGCTTCGAGCAGCTTGGCAACCACGAAGAACAGCGCCAGCATGTAGATGAACCATAGCGTCCCCCACGGCTGCACAAGTCCGCTAACCCAAGCCCAAGCGGTTGCTTCGAGGCCGTGGCCTGCGATCATGCCGGGCGCTTTCAGCGCGAACTGGATCGTCAGCCACAGCACGTAGAAGTAAGCGAAGTAAACGACCTTGCTGTCGAGGTATGATTGCCACGGCCGGTTGATGCGCGACGCCAGAAACAGTCCGGAGATCAGAAAGAAGTCCGGCATTCGAAAGGGTTTGGCCCATTCGATAAAGCCGCTCAGAATGGTTGTCTCTCCGGTCGCCTTTTCGACCCCCAGCGTGGCGTGCATCATCACGACGAGAAGTATGCACAGTCCCTTGGCGACGTCGACGAAGGCTACTCGGTTGTCGACGATTGGGCTGGGCATGGAGGAGCGGCTCTTTTTTCTGTCGGCTTTCGCGACGTTTGTGCCGGAGCGGCACACGCGGGTCGGGACCTGCATACTCTCCCGCAAGGCGCATTCCACGGCTGTGACAGGGACAGGCCACCCCGTAGCCCGGTTGAGGACACGGTGAAAAATGTGTAAAACTGACGAACGAAGCGTGGGGAACCCTAAGCTTGCCCCAATGATTTAAACAACGTCACCGTCCAGGCGGCATGCTACGCTCAACGCACTGCCGGTATCTTCCGGAGTGCACGCCCAAGGCCGGAGCCCTGCCCATGACGCTCAAGCGGCTGATCTATGCCTCGCACCCGTTCGGTTTCGACGATCTGGTGCTCGCCAATATCCTGAAGACCGCGCAGACCGTTAATGCCCGCCACGATGTCACCGGCACGCTGATCTGCCGCGAGGATCTTTATCTTCAGCTGCTGGAAGGCGATCGTGCGAATGTCGATACGATCTTCGAAAAGATCGCGCGCGACGATCGGCATACCGACGTCGAAATCCTGGTCCAGGAAAACACCACGCAGCGATTGTTTCCGGCATGGGCCATGCGGCACGATCCGGCCAAGAGTTGGATGTGGACACGTGAGCAGGTGAGTGGCGGCGCCGTTGAGAAAGCCACCCGTGACGAGGTGCTGGCCATTTTCGTCCGCCTTGTCGCCGAGGAGCCGGGCCACTTGTCCGGATTGCCGACCGCCTGTCCCATAGCGCGCAGCAACAACTGACCACGTTGCAAAAGAGCGCACCTTTGCACGGCCGGGCCGCATCCCCATGTAAAGGGCATGAGTGAGCGATAACGCATGACCCGCAGCAAGGCCGGGCGAGCGCCGCTTGAGCAATGAACAAGGAGACGGCTATGAAATTGTACGCGGCGGCCGCGGCGCTTGCGGCCGCAATAGGTGTGAGCGGCACGGCGCTCGCCGACAGCTACTTCGACGTCGAGAGCGCCCGCGCCAATGCTCGGGCCGGTGGTCCGGTCAGTGAATACGATGCGGAGTTATTAGAGCGCTACGGCGCATTGAGCGGAACCGGCAATTGGCGGGCCCGCGCGCCGCAGTCTTATCGACATCGATCGGTTGAGCCTGCGCGCGGGTCGGATCGTAAGGTCCACAGGCGCGACTACGACTGAGGCTTGGCAATCCAAAACCAACATGGGCCGGGAGCGCTTCCGCCCCCGGCCCACTCATCTGACGCTGATGGTCGATCAGCGCGACATTTCGTGCGACGCCGCTCCGCCGAGCTTCATCGGCTCATACACGGGCGCGGCTTCCTCGCGGCGGCAACCGGCGGCGAGCGTGGCGGCGAGGCACACAGCGAGCATGGCGATTTTCATTTGATCTCTCCCTCGAAACGGAACCCCAGACGCAGATAACGTAAGCTGATAACGGCCAAGACCACGGTCTTGTTCCCAAGCGTCCGGCGAAAAACTACAGGGTGCTATTTGCAGCCCTGCTGGCGCGCGGAGCATTCCGAGCCGACCGCGGCTGCGGTGCACGTGACCTTGGCTTCACCGGTCGGTTTCAGCCCCTTGTTCTCAATCACGTTCCTGACGGCTGCTTCGGACATGAATTTGGCAATGCCTTCCGTGAGGCCATTGCCCACGCCGCCAAAGAGTTTGCATTCAGCGGCATACGCCGGGGCGGCGGCTGTGAGCGTGAGGGCAGCGGCGAGAATGGCGAAGCGCTGTATCATGTGGGATCTCCCGGGTGGCTACGTGGATGAACGTAGTCAGGTTTGCGCCTCCCCGCGCCGCCGCGCTAGTGCATGACCGCAACGATCACGCGATTGCGTCGGCGTGCATCCGCCGCAATCCCGGCGCAATTGCTGCGGTCGATAACGCCCGAAGCGGCCGGACTTGCACTCCTGCCCGGCACGCGCTAGCACGCCGCCAAGAGACCCAGATATGCTCATCGACCTCAAACCGACCTGTTGGAAATCCAAACCATGACCGACCTAACCCACCTGACCGCGCAGATCGATAAACTCAAGCGCCAGAACGAGGAGCTTTCGGGCCTCTCGCTCGCCACCGGCGTCCTGCTGACGCAGCTTCTGCAGTCCAACTGCAAGCGCGAACTCAATCCGCAGGCCGCCGCAACCCGCATCATGGGCAACGCTCGCGAGGCGATCGAAGGCTTCGCATCCACCACGGACGCCGATCCGGTCATGAAGAAGCGCGCGCTTGATGCGGTGCAGCAGTATGAGGATCAGATCAAGTCAGTGCTCGCGGTTTAATCGCGCGCGCAATCCGGCGCCCAGCACGGGACGTAACGCACCCATGCGCCAGTTCATGAAATTCGTGCACACGGTGTCGTCGGCGGGGATCGTCGGCGGCCTCGTCGCCTACGCGCTGATCCTCCTGTACGCGCCGCAGGCGACGCCGCAGGATTACGCCGACATGCGCCAGACGATCGTGGCGGTGTGCCAGTATATGATAATGCCGGCGCTGGGCATTTCACTGGTAACAGGCCTGCTCGCCATGGTGGTCCATCGGCCGTTTCAGGAATTGCGCTGGGTGTGGGTGAAGGCGCTGCTCGGCATCGGCATGTTCGAGGCAACGCTGGCCATCATCTCGGCCAAGGCCGGCGATGCCGCCCGCCTCTCCGCTCAGATCGCCACCGGCCAACCGCTCGAAAAGGGCCTTGCCGCAACCATTTCCAGCGAATGGACCACCCTGTTTGCGATCCTTTCTATTTCGCTCGCCAACTATGTGCTCGGCGTCTGGCGCCCGCCGCTGGCAATGCGCTGGGCAAGGGACGTGTGAGGGGTTAGCTGCCGACGCAAGATCTTACCGGCACCTGACCTCAATCGTGCGGGCGGTGGTCGGATCGTACTTGCGGCAGGGGACGGGACCCGTATCCACAGGCGCGGAGACGGTGCCGGTCTCGACGGGTGAAGCATCGGTCGCGGTGCCGGTGGCTGTGCCCGACGCGGCCGTCTCCGTTCCTCGATCGCTGGCGAGGCGCGCCGGGTTGGGCTCGGGCAGCGGGGGATCATCGAGCGCGGCTGCGGTCGAGGGCTTGACGGAGCGGGCGCGGAACTTACGCTTTTTCGGTTGGCTCGGTGTCGTCGTGTCGAAACCGAAGGGCTGGTTGCCCCAAATGGAAGACTCGCTCGATTGTGCGACGGCGGGCGTATTCAAAGCCGCGCCGACGAGGAGCGCGATGGCGGCGGCGGTGAGAAGTGCATGCATTGCGATGCGTATCCTGCGAAGCGTCGAATCGTAAGATACCGCAACGCAGCGCAACTTCCGACTGCACAGTCGTTCTTAAAGCGTGTTGCGGCAAAAGAATTTGCCTCCGTGGCCGCCGGGACGCGCGTGCAATACCCTGCTCGCAATTGTTGATAGCCCCAACCTAACCAGTCCCATGCCGAGGGCGCTTGTGCCGCGCCTTAGGAGCAGGGGACTTCGATGGTGGTGCTCGTCGTGGCGTCAAAGCGGCGGCAGGTCTCGGCTTTGCCCACGGCGGGCACGATATCGGCCGGCACTGTCGTGGTGGATCCCGGCGTGTCGGCCGCCGGCGTCGTGGTGGACACCGGCGTGTTGCGCGGCGCGGTTGCAGGTTCGCTTTTGGCGACGGCCTCGTCAGGCTTGGAACGCTTGACGGCCGGTTTGGCGGGCTTGGCGTCCTTTTTGGCCGCCGCCGGCTGCTGGATGGGCTTTTTCTTGACCGTGCTGCTGCCGTAGTCTGGCGGCGCCGACTGCTTGCCGGTCGAGAAGTTCGGTCCCACGGTCGCCGGTCCGCCGTAGCCGCGGTCTTCGGACTGCGCCAACGCGCTCGGCGAAGCGGCGAGCAAAGCCAGCATGAGGGCTGGAGCGAAAAGGCAGGCAACGGCGCGCATGGGCAGGCTTCCGGATTGGTGGTTACCCACGATCCTACACCATCGCCGCCAGCGCGGCGTGTTGAATAGCGCGCGTGGCATGAGACAGTATGAGACGGGGTCAGTATGAGACGGGGTCAGACCCCCACGGGGGTCTGACCCCGAACGCGACCCCGAACAGCTAGGATGCCATCACGCCGAACGCTTCGCAGGCTTCGGCTTCGTGACGGGGGCGGCCGTGGCGGTGGGCCGCCGTGCGAGCAAATCCTTGAGGTATCTGCCCGTGTAACTCTCGCGCACCTTAGCCACATCTTCAGGGGTTCCGACGGCCACAATACGCCCGCCGCCATCGCCGCCTTCTGGGCCCAGGTCGATGACCCAATCGGCGGTTTTGATCACTTCCAGATTGTGCTCGATGACGACGACGGTGTTGCCGGCATCGACCAACTCGTGCAGCACTTCGAGCAGCTTGGCGACATCGTGGAAATGCAGCCCCGTCGTCGGCTCGTCGAGGATATAGAGCGTGCGGCCGGTGGCGCGCTTTGACAACTCCTTGGCCAGCTTGATGCGCTGCGCTTCGCCGCCCGAGAGCGTGGTCGCCTGCTGGCCGATGTGGATGTAGCCGAGCCCGACGCGGGCCAGCGTTTCCAGTTTGTCTCGAATGGACGGAACCGCTTTGAAGAAGTCCGCGCCTTCCTCGACCGTCATGTCGAGCACGTCGGCGATCGACTTATCTTTGAAGGTGACTGACAGCGTCTCGCGATTGTAACGCTTGCCCTTGCATTCCTCGCAGGTGACGTAGACGTCGGGCAGGAAGTGCATCTCGATCTTGATGACGCCGTCGCCCTGGCATTTTTCGCACCGGCCGCCTTTTACATTGAACGAGAAGCGGCCGGGTTCGTAGCCGCGCATCTTGGCTTCCGGGAGGCCCGCGAACCATTCACGGATCGGCGTGAACGCGCCGGTGTACGTCGCCGGGTTCGACCGCGGCGTGCGCCCGATCGGCGATTGGTCTATGTCGATCACCTTGTCGAAGTGTTCCAGCCCCTCGATGCGGTCGTGCGGGGCTGGATGCTCACGGGCGCCGTTGAGCTTGCGCGACACGGCCTTGAATAGCGTGTCGATGAGGAAGGTCGATTTGCCGCCACCTGAAACGCCGGTCACGCACGTGAACAGCCCCTGCGGAATTTCGGCCGTGACATTCTGCAGGTTGTTGCCGCGCGCCCCGACGACGGTGAGCCCGCGCTTGGGATCGGCCTTGCGGCGATGTTTGGGAGGCGAGACGAGCCGTGCGCCGGTAAGGTATTGGCCGGTCAAGGACTGCGGGTCGGCCATGATTTCGGCGGCGGTGCCTTGGCTGACCACGCGCCCGCCATGGATGCCCGCACCGGGTCCGATGTCGACCACGTAGTCGGCCGACAGGATGGCGTCTTCGTCGTGCTCGACGACGATGACGGTGTTGCCCAGGTCGCGCAGGTGCTTCAGCGTCCCGAGCAGGCGGTCGTTATCGCGCTGGTGCAAACCGATCGACGGCTCGTCGAGCACGTAGAGCACGCCGGTAAGCCCCGACCCGATCTGCGACGCCAGCCGAATACGCTGGCTTTCGCCGCCCGACAGCGTGCCGGATGCGCGCGAGAGCGTGAGATAGTCGAGGCCGACATCGACGAGGAATTTCAGCCGGTCGCTGATTTCCTTCAGGATGCGGGTTGCGATTTCGCTCTGCTGCTTGGTGAAAGTCTTCGGCAGGTCCTCAAACCAGATGTTGGCCGCGCGGATCGACATATTCGAGACTTCGCCGACGTGCCGGCCCCCAACCTTGACCGCGAGTGCCTGGGGCTTCAGGCGGTAGCCGTGGCAGGCCTCGCACGGATGCGCCGACTGGTAGCGCGAGAGTTCCTCACGCACCCATTCGCTGTCGGTCTCCTTCCATCGCCGCGCGATGTTGCCGATGACGCCCTCGAACGGCTTGTAGGTTTTGTAGTTCCGCGCGCCGTCCCAGTACGTGTATTCAACCTCCTCGTCACCCGAGCCGAACAGGATCGCCAACTGCACGTGCTTGGGCAGCTTTTCCCACGGCGTCTTCATCGACACCTTGTAGTGCTTGGCGAGGCTGTCGAGCGTCTGCTCGTAATAAGGCGACGTGGCCCCCGTCTTCGCCCACGGGTAGACGGCGCCGTCGGCGAGCGACAGCGATCCGTCGGGCACGACCAGTTCGGCTTCGAACTGGAGCTCGGTCCCCAGCCCGTCGCACTGCGGGCAAGCCCCTGAAGGCGCGTTGAAGGAAAACAGCCGCGGCTCGATTTCTTCGATCGTAAAGCCTGAAACGGGGCAAGCGAACCGCTGCGAAAAGATAATACGCTCGTGGGTTTCGTTTTTGTTCTGAAGGACCGACCGTTCGTCAGCCCGCAGGTCTGCTCCTCTCCCCCTAGCGGGGACGGGTTGGGGGTGGGGGGATTTCGCGGGCTGGTCATCCGCAGCCCCACCCCACCCCTCGCCTTCGGCTCGACCCTCCCCGTCAAGGGGAGGGCGAATCTTGCTCGACTTCGAGGCTTGGGTCTTCGGCGAGAGCGGCTTGTCGACGAACTCCGCGATGGCCAATCCGTCGGCAAGTTTCAGCGCCTGCTCGAAGCTATCGGCCAGCCGTGTCGCAATGTCGGAACGCACGACGATGCGGTCCACGACCACGTCGATGTCGTGTTTGAATTTTTTGTCGAGTTTGGGCGCGTCGCCGATTTCGGTGATGGCGCCGTTGATCTTGACGCGCTGAAACCCCTTCTTCTGCCACTCGGCCAATTCCTTGCGGTATTCGCCTTTGCGGCCGCGCACGACGGGCGCCAGGATCATCAGGCGTGTGCCTTCCGGCAACTGCATCACGCGATCGACCATTTGGCTGACGGTCTGGCTTTCGATCGGCAGTCCCGTCGCCGGCGAGTAGGGGACGCCGACGCGCGCGAACAAGAGGCGCAGATAATCGTAGATTTCTGTCACGGTCCCGACGGTGGAGCGCGGGTTCTTCGAGGTCGTTTTCTGTTCGATGGAGATGGCGGGCGACAAACCGTCGATATGATCGACGTCCGGTTTCTGCATCATCTCAAGAAACTGGCGCGCATACGCCGACAGGCTCTCGACATAGCGGCGCTGGCCCTCGGCGTAGATGGTGTCGAAGGCGAGCGAGGATTTGCCCGAGCCGGACAGCCCGGTGAACACGACGAGGGCATCGCGTGGGATTTCGAGATCGACATTCTTGAGGTTGTGTTCGCGTGCGCCGCGCACATGAATGGTCTTGTGCGTCACGGCGGGTTTGCGCGGGGCGGAAGCTTTCATCTTGCTCATGGAGGTTCGTAGCGCGGCCAGTGAGCCGCCTGCAATGTGGCGGTTGGCCGGTGATCCAGCGGGTGCGGCCATATATGGGGCGCCTCCAATCTATACAACTTTATGGGTGCGCTTGTAAAAGCAAGGCCGGCGTGGACGCCGGCCTTGACGTGACGATGAAACGAGCCGGGTTGGGGCGCCTAATTTGGCAGTTGTTCGTGTTCGACGCGGCTGCTTTGCAAGAGCTCGATTTCCTTGCGGGCTTTGAGCCGCGCCTTGACCGCGATCCAGAGGGCGCGGATTTCGTCGTCCGTCAGTTCCGGCTGCCGCAGGGGGAGTTCGAGCTGCTGGGGGCGGGGCTTGGGATAAGGGCGGCGGAAGAGCATGCAGGGATCTCCATCGTCGTTGGTCCTACCCTATGGGAGGGATCACGGTTTCTTCGCCGGCCGCGCATCCTTGGTGCGATGCTCGTGACATTCGCGCCGCAGCGTGTTGACTTCGTCCCGGCCTGCACCAAGTTGACGTTATCGCGTCGGCTGGATGACGATGGCCAGTGGCAGGCCCGTGCCCCCTCCCCCTTGCGGGGAAGGGCGGGGGTGGGGGTTAAAGTTCGCGCCGGAGATTGTGGCTCACCGCCCTCACCCCTACGCGTCGAGGACAAGGGGAAAGAGGCGGCGGTGCTTGCCTCGTCGGCGGGTTACCGTTTCCGCGCGACGTGCCCTTCGGCCTTGGTGGCGATCGGGCGATCAAGTATCGTCGCTCGCGACACGGGACCGACCCGTGAACGGGGGGTGAATGGGGTGCTCAAGAGGGGTTCAGGCTCGCCATGAGATACCTCCGCCATATCCGCGTCACGGGAGCTGGCGACCATGGGTTATCCAAGCACGATCTTCGAGGAGGGATATCTGATGTCCGAAAGTACCGTCCCCGCCCGTTCGGGCGGCGACTACGACCGATTTATAGGGTTCTTGAAAAATCTGGCGCTGGTGGTGACGATCGTTGGCGCCGTTCCGACCGCGATCACCGCCTATCACGCGTATACGTTCGGCGTCCCGTTCAGTCAGGTGCCGCAGCGCCTTGCCCAGTATGACTTATGGGTCAAGAACATCGACTGCCAGATCGAATACAAGGCCCTGGCGACGGCCGAGGGCACACGCGTGGATGTCGGCGCCTGCTCGAAAACGGGCGACATCGCGCTCAAGCTGTCGTCTGCCGACGGCAAAGCGGCCTACCAGTGGATCGCCTACAACGAACTGCAGAAGCCAGGCGAGGTACCCAAGTCGACAGGCATCATCGACATGCTGATCTCGGGCGCCCGCGCCGAAGGTCCCGTACCCCAGTCCTTCAGGGTCGCGCAAGGCTTGGAAGTCGTTTGCCAGTCAATCCAGGGCAAGAATGTCGTCCGCGTCGTCAAGGAAGGCGGCAAGTGCTTCAAAGAAATCTTCTCGCCGATCAAAGGCGCGGTTGAGCAGCGCGACGAAGTCTCCTGCTCGACGACCTGCGGCTGAGCTGGACCGGCATTTCCATTCCAATCCAACGCGGGCGGTGGGGTTTCCTCACCGCCCGCTGACTTAAATTTATGACGTTCACAACACTACGACGCGCCGTCCTTGCCCTTGGTCAAGCTTGAACCGTCGGTGCTAATGGTATCGCCGGTCTTCGCCCACCACGAGAAGTTCCACGGTCCCGTCACGCCGCAATGGTTGTCGCACTCGTTCTTGAATGTGACCGACTTGCCGGCCGCGAGTTTATGCACACTCTCCTTTTCGCCCTGATCGAGGCCGATTGAAATTTCCTTAGACGACGTGTTGTTGACTGTCAGAGCGTGCGCACCCGTTGCGGTGACGAGTACGACGGCGGTTCCGATGACGGTCGATTTCAACATGATGGGTCCTCCTGTATTGGCCCTACCGGGCATTTGGGTCCAGGACGACAGCCGCTCGTGGCGGCCTCATCCAGGCAAGTCGATCCCGCTCGCGTCGGCCGCTTTTTTTGCGGCACGATCCGCGCGTTTCACGACTTTGCCTGCGCACGATTTTGGGTTTGGAAGGTCGTCTGACGAGGCCTCGGCCGATCAACTCGCAATAAAAACGAATTGAGCGAACCTAAGCAAAACAGCGGATTTTGTTACGCCGTAGGCGATCACATGTGCCAGGGCTCGGCTCGACCATTGCTGCCAGCAATCGAGTGATCAATCTTCGTCGTGATTGGTGACGGCGACGAAGTCGTCATCCCTCTGGCACCGGCGCTCATGCATAAGGAAATCATAGTAGCCGCACCGTCCCTGACCGGGGTAGCTGCGGCAGGTCGCGGGGCGCGCGTGGTATATGGTGCACCGACGCTCAGTCGTATCGAAGAACCGGCAAATCCGTCCGTAGATTTCGTCACGCTTGCGCCGCATCGTATATTTGTGGCCATGCGCTTCCTTGGTGAACTTCGCCTTGGCGGCCTCATAGGACAGATCATGATGCCGCGCGAGGCGCTCCACATCTCGCTTCGTCAGGGGGATGACAGGGTAGGAGCAGCAATACCCAGGGCAGTTCGCGCAATTATAGAGAACCATGATGCTCGCTTCGCAGTCCGGCGGGTTGCAAATGAGAGCCCGCATCGGTGATCTGCGCGCCCTAGTGCGGGGATAGAGGATGACGGCAAACGGTCAAGGGTGATCGGTACGAGGTCTGCGGGCCGCAACGAACCTAAAGCGCCAAGGCACCACAGAGGAGTGCAATCTACGGTTGTAGACGTTGACTTATTCTGACCGGCTTTGTTGTTTTGCCGATACATAAGACGCAAGCGAATCTGCCATTGATCGTCTTCGGAGCATATCAGCGGGGGCAGTCATGCGGAACAGAACAACTTCCATTATTGCAGCGGGAATTTTGACCGCTGCCGGACCGGCACAAGCTGATGATTGGTCAGCGGTCTACATCGGCATTGGTGCCGCCATTGGTGCTGCTAATCACGAACTGTCGCTGACCGAGGCACCGGGCATTCCGTTTGACGGCGCCCTCTCGATCGATGGCCTGGGTGGTGACGGCGGCGTCTTCACGCTCGGCGTGGGCGCCGATTATCAAGTCAACAGCCGTTTCGTCGTCGGTGCCTTCTTCGATTACGACTGGATGAGCCTCGATACCGACGTTCTCGATCTGACGATCGGTGATCCCTTCCCCTTGTCGGCAAACGTCAACGTGTCGGTCGAAGAAATGTGGTCCGTCGGCGGCAAGCTTGGCTACATCGTCTCGCCTTCCACACTCCTGTTCGTCACCGCAGGTTATTCGCGCGCCGACATCAGTGACATCGATGCCGGGGCCAGTTTCGGTGGCACCGGTCTTGGTAGCATCGCGCTCGCCCGTGTCGGAGAATTCGACGGCTATTTCATCGGCGGCGGTGCCGAGGTGAAACTCAGCAAGGCGATTTCGGTCAAGGGCGAATACCGCTATACCGATCTTGATGCCGAGACGCTGACCCTGCTGCCCGGAACACCATTTGTGGGCATCAACAATGTCATTCGCACGACGCTGGACCCCGACATTCAGACCGGACGCGTTTCGTTGAACTACCGGTTCGGTCTTGGCCGCGGCGAGGCGGATGAGCCGACCGTTACGGAAGCTTCCGTCGGCTCGTGGTCGCAGTTCTATATCGGCGTCGGCGGCACCTACACATTCGGCAACAACGAACTGACGCTCAGTCCTGGCCCCGTGCTCGATCAGGCATTCGGCGTTGACGCCGCGCTCGCGTTCAATGGCCTCGGCAGCCAGGGCGGCGGCTATACGTTGGAAATTGGCGCCGACCGCCAATACGACGACAAGTTCGTCTTCGGCGTGTTCGTCGATTACACCCGCCACGACAACGAGTATGAGATCGGTCTCAATCTCGAAAATCTATCTCCGGCAGCCTGAGCTACGAGATCGAAGACCAATTCTCTGTCGGCGGCCGCATCGGTTATCTCCTCACGCCTTCGACGCTCGCATTCGGGACCTTCGGTTACACGCACCTCTCGCTGGGCGACACCGTCGTCGCCGGCCAAATCGATGGACTGGGAGCCGGATCGTTCGTGCTGGCGAAGAACGGGTCGTTCGACGGCGTGTTCTTCGGTGCTGGTTTTGAAACCAAGCTGACCGACCGTCTCTCGCTCAAAGCTGAATATCGCTATGTCTTCGCCGACAGCGACACCATCAATCTGCTGCCTGGGATCGATCTCGGCGGCTTTACAGCCAACGACTTTGTCACGGCAGAGCTTGATCCCGACATTCAATCCGTCCGTCTCTCGCTCGACTACCGGTTCGACTTCGGCCGGTCCGAGACGCCGCTGAAGTAGCGACGGTTCACGGTGTGATCTTATCGGGGAGGGCTGCGGCTCTCCCCGGTTTCGTTCATTTGCCCAATTCGTTCATTTGCCCAATTCGTTCATTTGCCCAATTCGTTCATTTGCATGTCGAGTGCGTAAAGCGGCAAGTCGTTCGCACCGATGCGACAGTAGGAGGCGTAGCTGAGGCGTTCGCCCTTGCTCGGGTAAGCCCAACCTCCCGGACCACAGCGGATGTATTCGGCGTCGGCGACCAATGGCCGGCAATCGCGGTCGACGAGAAGCCGCGCGGTCGCTGGATCTTCGCCCTCCACTTCCGACACGATGAACATCAGGGTCCGGTGATCTCGGCAGCCGGCCGCCGGATAAGGGCTGCCCGAAGGCTGGACGAAGCGATGCCGCGTCCCGAGTTGATGAATGAGCGCATCGTTGTCAGCGACGGCGGACGAGTCCATCGTCAAGACGGACAATACCGCCGCGATCAGGGCCGCAAATGTGGCGCGCATGGATACCTTCTTCTGGAGATCACACCTTGACGAAACGGCGGCGGCATCGGATCGGATGATATTGCAACGGGGGCCGGAGAGCGAACGTGACGACGTTGAGCCTGGCGAGCGGCGCCTTGGTTGCGATCGGGGCGTTTTATACCTTCGCCGGTTTCGTCGCGGTACGGGCGGCGCTACAAGGCCGGTTCTTTGACATTGCCATTTCCCAGATTTCCCTCAAGAGCCCGCCGATCGCCGAAACAGCGCGTGCGGTTTGGCTGCTGTTCGCCTCGTTGTTTGTCCTCGCCGGCGGTCTCTTCCTTATCTTGCGTCTGGAGTGGGCTGCCGCCGCGTTCGTGATCTCGTCTGTGGGCCAGGCCCTCTATTTACTGTTTGTAGCGCCGGTCTTGTTGGACCGCGATGACCCCCCAGATGCCAAGGGCCGGCAGCAGACGATCAATGCCTTCATCCTTTATGTGGCAGCGACCCTGTTCGTGCTCTGGGCCTACCGCACCGGAAAACTGATGTCGCCGGACAGGGTCGGCTGGCCCATTGTGATCGGAGCGCTGGCCGTTCTATCGGTTGCCGCTGTCCATGCGGCATTCCGCTTCTTTTATCCGCTCGCCAAAGGCCCCGCCGGCATGTTGGACTTCGGCGGGCCCAGCAGGCCTTCCGGTGACGATGCAGAGGCCGATTTCCTGTCTGATTCCCTGGCCGACGATGCGCCATTGGCCGACAGCCGCCGCATCCTCGTCATGTCGGAGTATCAGTGCGACCCGCTTTGGTCCCACGATCCGGGACGCAGTGGAACGATATCTCCGCGCGATTTACCGCTGTCCGAAAGCCTCATCGCCGATCTGCACGCCTGGGCCGAAAGCTACAATGGGTCATTCAATTTCGAGGATCTGAACTCACCCCTTTGGAATGAGGGGCGCTACGCGACCCACTATGCAGAAGGGCTGGCCCTCGGCCGCCGCCTCAAGCAGGAGCTGCCCGACCGGCAGATCTTCGTCTGGCACCTCGATTCCGGCCATACCGAAATCATACCCGATGACGACACGCCATGATCCGCCGGTTGCACTGTGCCAAAAGACGCGATAGTGTGAACAAATAAGGAACGATGCAAGCGGCTCGCATCGCCACGAGCCTGATCAAAGCCGTGGACAAGCCGGTGAAGGCATAACGTGTGGCCCCCGGCCACGGGCTAAGTTGCTGCAACGCGATTCCGCAGCCGGGGCCGCCCAGCGCCCTGGCGATAGTGACACTGAAAGTGCCGGCCGAGCGAGGCCGCAAAAGTAAAAGGAGTTCCACATGGCCGGTTCGGTCAACAAAGTGATCCTCGTCGGCAATGTCGGCAAGGACCCCGAAATCCGCCGCACCCAAGACGGACGCGCGATCGCAAATCTGTCGTTGGCGACCAGCGAAAGCTGGCGCGACAAGGCGACGGGCGAGCGCAAGGAAAAGACCGAATGGCATCGGGTTGTCGTGTTCAATGACAACCTGTGTAAGGTCGTCGAGCAATACGTCCGCAAAGGGTCCAAGCTTTACATTGAAGGCCAGTTGCAGACCCGCAAATGGACCGATCAGTCCGGTGCCGAGAAGTATTCGACCGAGGTCGTTCTGCAAGGTTTCAACGGCACGCTGACCATGCTCGATGGCGCGCGCGGGGCCGCCGGCGGCATGGCTGAAAGCGGTCAGGTCGAATATGGGGGTGACGCCGGCTACAGCTCGGGCGCGTCGGGATCGTCGGGCGGCTACTCCGAGCCGGCACCCAAGCGCGGCGGTGCCGCCAAGGGCGGCAAGTCCTTCGACAAATCCCTCGACGACGAAATCCCGTTTTAATTCTTCCGCGCCATCGGGCCGGCTCCGCACCAGCGGAGTCGGATGGCGCCATTACGACCCTTGCGCCAATTAAAACCGGGGTCAAACCGGGGTCAGACCCCATTTACTTGGGGTCTGACCCCAAATGTCTCCAGCGGAATCGGATGGCGCCATTAGGACCCTTGCGCCATCCGGCCGGCTCCGCGTCAGCCGAGTTGGATGGCGCAAAACAAATTAAAACCGGGGTCAGACCCCATTTACTTGGGGTCTGACCCCAAATTTCTGACCCCAAATGTCTCCAGCGGAATCGGATGGCGCCATTAGGACCCTTGCGCCATCCGGCCGGCTCCGCGTCAGCGGAGTCGGATGGCGCCAAGAAAAATCTCGGATGGCGCCAAACAAAGAGCCCCGCTGCAGCAATGCAACGGGGCTTTTCTCTGTTATGCGACGACAGCAGTTAAGGCGTGGCCGGAGCCGGAGCAGGCGTTGCCGGAGCTGCCGGAGCGGGAGCAGGCGTTGCCGGTGCCGGAGTTTCGGCAGGCTTGGCGGCATCGACCGCACCCTGCACGGCTTCCTTGGCTTTCTCGTAAGCCGGTGTCGCAGCTTCCTTGGCCTTTTCGTAAGCCTCAGCAGCCTTCTGCTTGGCCTCTTCAAGCGCGGGTTTGGCTTTTTCCACCGCGTCCTGCGTCGACGTCGTGGTCTTGTCCCTCAACTCGATCGCCTTTTCTTTGGCGCGCTCAAGAAGCGATTTCTTCGGCTGCGCGCGTTCAAAAGCCGGCGCTGCGTCGATCGCTGCTTTGGTCGCCTCCGGCAGCGTGACCGAGAGAACCCCGGCCGTTTCTTCGAATTTCAGGGCGGAGAGCTGCACGCCGACCTTCTTCTCGCCCACGCTGAAAAACCCGCCGGTGCCCATCACAATGCCAACCACCGTGTTGCCGTCGGTGACAATCAAATCCTCGACGTCGCCGATGATCGTCCCGTCCGGCCCCTTAACCTTGATACCGATGAGATGATCCTTGGCCAGGTATTCATCAGCCGTCTGGCTCTTGATGAAGACGCTGCCCGGTGCGGCGGGTTCAGCGACCGCGGCGGTCGCGAGGAGGGCGAACGCGGCGGCACCGCAGATGATCTTTTTCATAAGTTTGACACCCTTTGAGATATGGCCGCCCTTCACATGAACGGACGGCGTCGCCACGCGAAACGAGACCGCTAAGGGCCGTTGACGATTGGCCTGCAGATAGTGCCGGAGTGTGTCGGGAGCAAGTCGCCAGCGCGTGGCTCAGTCATTTTCTATGGCGGCAAAGCCTAAGTCCCAATTCTGTCTAAGAAATTGCTCCGCCCGACGTTGGGGAGAACCGGCTGCGGCGGCATCACGCGCGGTTGCCCCTTTGGCCCGGCCGGGCTAGGACAAGCACAACACACTCTATCCGCGGTTCGACATGCGAGCGGCCGCGCCACAAGGATCAGGATCCGCTTGGCAGATAACCGCGACGACAAAGCCTCCGGCAACGAGGGACCCAGCGACATTCGCCCCGTGCAGATGGTCGACGAGATGAAGCGCTCGTACCTCGAGTACGCGATGAGCGTGATCATCTCGCGCGCGCTGCCCGACGTGCGCGACGGCCTGAAGCCGGTGCATCGGCGGATCCTCTACGCCATGAACCGTCTGGGCCTTGAGCCCACCAAGAAGCACATCAAGTCGGCCAAGGTCGTTGGCGAGGTCATGGGTGATTTCCATCCTCACGGCAACCTCGCCATTTACGATGCTCTCGTGCGTCTCGCGCAGGACTTCTCCATGCGCGTGCCCCTCGTCGACGGGCAGGGCAATTTCGGCTCTGTCGACGGCGACCCTCCTGCCGCCGAACGCTACACGGAAAGCCGCCTCGCCAAGGTCGCCATGATGCTGCTCGACGATCTCGACAGGGATACGGTCGACTTCAAACCCAACTACGACGATCGCTTGCTCGAACCATCCGTTCTGCCGGCCAAATTTCCCAACCTCCTGGTCAACGGCGCGGGCGGCATCGCCGTCGGCATGGCCACGAACATACCGCCGCACAACCTGGGCGAGGTGATCGACGCCTGCCTCGCCCACCTCGACAATCCAGAAATCACGATCGACGAATTATGCCAGATCGTTCCCGGGCCGGATTTCCCGACCGGCGGCATGATCCTTGGCCGCGGCGGCATTCTCTCGGCCTACCACAAGGGCCGCGGCTCGATCATCATGCGGGCCAAGGTGCACACGGAGAATGTGCGCAAGGACCGTGAGGCGCTCGTCGTCACGGCCATTCCCTACCAGGTCAACAAGAAGACGTTGATCGAAAAGATCGCCGATCTCGTGCGCGACAAGCGTGTCGAAGGCATCGCGGACCTGTGGGATGAATCGAACCGCGAGGGTATGCGCATCGTTATCGAATTGAAGCGCGACGCCATCGCTGATGTCGTGCTGAACCAGCTGTGGCGGTACTCGGACCTCCAGACCACGTTCGGCGCCAACATGATCGCGTTGAACGGCGGCCGACCCGAGCAGATGAATCTGAAGGACATGATCGACGCCTTCACCAACTTCCGCCAGGAAGTGGTCACGCGGCGCACGAAGTTCCTTTTGCACAAGGCCCGCGACCGGGCTCACGTCCTCGTCGGCCTCGCAATAGCCGTCGCCAATATCGACGAAGTCATCAGGGTCATTCGCCACGCGCCGTCACCGGCCGAAGCCAAAGAGCAGCTGATGGCGCGCGACTGGCCCGCCAAGGATATGGCGCCGCTCATTGAGCTTATTGCCGATCCGCGCCACCGCCTGAACCCTGACGACAGCTATCGCCTGTCGGAAGAGCAGGCCAAGGCGATCCTCGACCTACGCCTCGCCCGCCTGACCGCGCTGGGTCGGGATGAAATCGGCGACGAATTGCAAAAGCTCGCACTCGAGATCAAGGATTACCTGGAAATTCTCTCGTCGCGGGCCCGCATCTTCGACATCATTCGCACCGAGCTATCCACCATCAAGGCCGAATTCGCGACGCCGCGAAAGACCGAGATCATGGACATTGAGGGTGAGGTCGAAGACGAAGACCTCATCCAGCGCGAGGACGTCGTCGTCACCGTCAGCCACAAGGGCTATATCAAGCGCGTACCTCTTTCGACCTATCGCGCACAGCGGCGCGGCGGCAAGGGCCGCTCCGGCATGGCGACGCGCGACGAGGACTTCGTCACGCAGATGTTCGTGACGTCGACGCACACGCCCGTGCTGTTTTTCTCGTCGCGCGGCATGTGCTATCGCATGAAGGTCTGGCGCTTGCCTGCAGCGACGCCCCAATCGCTGGGCAAAGCGCTGGTCAATCTCCTGCCGCTGGAGCCGGGCGAGGTCATCACCTCCATTCTTCTCCTGCCCGAAGACAACAGCACGTGGGGCTCACTCGAACTCGTATTTGCCACCCGCTCCGGCAATATCCGGCGCAACGCGCTGTCCGATTTCGAGAACATCAATCGCAACGGCAAGATCGCAATGAAGCTCGACCCGGCCTGGGGTGGCGGCGATCGCATCGTGTCGGTCGCCATTGCGCGTCCGACCGATAACGTGCTGCTGACCACGGCCCGGGGCCAATGCATCCGCTTCCTCATTGGCGAGGAGGTCCGCCTGTTCAAGGGACGCGACAGCGACGGCGTGCGCGGCATTCGCCTCGAAGATGGCGACGAAGTCATCTCGATGGCCATCCTGTCTCACGTCGATGCTTCGCCGGCCGAACGGACGGCCTACCTCAAGCAGGCCGCCGCAATGCGCCGCGCCATCGGCGACGAGGAAGCGGAAACCACCGGGGCAGAGCCCGAAGTGGAGGAGGGCGCAGACGAAGGCGCCGAATTGACCCCCGAACGCTATGTGGAACTGGGCGCTCGCGAGCAGTTCGTGCTGACCATCTCGGAGCGCGGCTTCGGCAAGCGAACGTCGTCATATGAGTTCCGCACGTCCGGCCGTGGCGGCAAGGGCATCGTCGCGATGGTCGTCAACGATCGCAACGGCGACATCGTCGCGTCATTCCCGGTCGAGAACTCCGATCAGATCATGCTCGTCACGGACGGCGGGCAGTTGATTCGTTGTCCGGTCGATGACGTGCGCATCGCCGGCCGCAACACGCAAGGCGTGCGCATTTTCAAGACGGATGCCGATGAAAGCGTCGTATCGGTCGAATGCATCACAGAACCAGTGGATGTCGACAGCGACGACGACGAGGCCGGTTCGGAAAGTTGACCGGGCCGGCGACCCTCGTTCAGGCAATGAACCTCAGGACAGCGGTGACGCCCGGTTGCGTTCGACCGCAATGAGTGCCGGCGTCAGCTGGCACATGTCGGCCAACGCCCGCCAGTTTTTCAATGTGATGTGATGCCGGCCTCTCTGACTGACGAGATTATTGGCCTTGAAGCGCGACATCATGCGCGACAGCGTATCGGCATTTAGCGCGAGATGCTGGGCGATTTCAGTCCGCGTCAACGGCAGCTCGATGGTGACGGAGTGGCCCGCGGGCACGCCGATTTCGAGCGCCATCTCGATCAGAAAAGCGGCCAGCCGTTGTGATCCCTCGAGCGTGGCAAGTCCCGCAGCATGAATGGCCGCACGGGCCGCCTGCCTGTCTCGCTGTCGATCGTAGGCGGCGAGGAGGTCGACATCGTCGGCCAGCAGCGAAATGAGTGACTTTGACTTGAAACGCAGGACATCGCTGGCCGTCGCCGCGATGATCGTGCGCTCCGAGAAACAGGGCACGGAGCCGGCGCTGATCACGTCTCCTGGAAAGAAGAGAGTGATGACGCCGGTCTCGCTGCCAGCCATCGCGGCGCGGGTTGCCACGACGCCAGACTGCACCGCGAAAAGCAGGTCATCGTGCGCCGCCGCCAACGCGATGCGCTGCCGCAGCCGCAATTTGAGTGGCGTGGCTTGCGTATCGAGCGTCACCAAGCGGCTGAGGAAGGCCCCGGGCGCAGATGCCATCGGCGGCGCTGTGCCGGGTGCTTGCGCGCCATTGTGTGACCGCTCGCGATCCCTGAGTGTCATAGCATGTCCGATCATCGTTCTTGGGCAAGTGCGCCCGTTATTCGATGACGGTGTGCGCTTCGCCAAGCCGCAGCCTTGACGAACATCAAGCTTCAGGAGGGTGCGACGCGATGAACGCGCCGCCTCGGTGCAATGGCTGGCGATCATTTGATCTACGTCAAGGATCACGTGACACTCGTGCAACACCGGACCTGTGACCGCCAAACCGCTGATCTCGGTCAGCCGCGGCGGCGCGGCCGCGCTGGGAGAATCTAACGGCGCATTTATTCAATGAAAGGGAGATCACCGGTCCCCGCGATGCAAGGCGGGGGCCGATTGGACAGGGGGGAATGACGATGCTGAAGTTGGGATCGGGTTTCGCGGCGTTGGTCGCGGGGGTTCTAATTGCCGGGTCGCTGGCGACGACGGCGCAGCCGGCACGGGCTGGCGATTACGGCGGCGATTTCCTGGTTCGCGTCCAAGGGACCTATGTCAACTTCAACGACGAAAGCACCGTGCTCCCTGATAGTCCTGCGGGCGGCAATGTTGAATTGGACGACGAGTTCATCCCGACGCTGACTTTGACCTACTTCTTGAACAAGAACTTGGCCCTCGAACTTTTCTGCTGCTTTGCCAATCTTGAGGCCGAGCACTCAACATTGGGTCACGTTGCCGACCTTTGGGTGTTCCCGCCGGCTCTGACGCTGCAATATCACTTCGACAGCATGGGTGGTTTCAAACCGTATGTTGGCGCAGGCATCCAGTATATTGCGCCCTTCAGTGAGGACGGCGCAGGTATCCTTTCCGGTGCCGACATCGAGGTTGACGACGCGCTCGGCTTCACGCTGCAGGCTGGCGTGGACATCGAAGTGGGACAAGGGTGGTACTTGAACGCCGACGTGAAGAAGACGTGGATCGAGCACACGCTGTCGATCAACGGAGCAGAATCCTACGATTTGGATATTGACCCGTGGATCTTCTCCGTCGGTCTGGGCTACCGCTTCAATCTCTCCGATGTGTTTGGTTCGCGCCATGCCGAGGCACCGTTGAAGTAAGTCCAGTTTAGACTGAAATTCGAGAAAGGCCTGCTGCAACGAGCGGGCCTTTTTCGCTGGTGCTGGGGGATGCCAGGCTCTTGGCGGTTCTACTCGGGCTTCGCGCTCACCTTGCTGAGTTCGGCGCACCCGGCCGTCGCATCGGCACCCGACTCGACGTAGCACGCACTGATCTTGTCGGGTCCCAGGATGCGACCATGGTTGTAACCCTTGCTGGTGGGCGAGACCCAAGTGAAGGACGTGTTGTCGGGGTAGACAACGCCAAAGAAATCCTTGCGGCCGTCCTCATAAGTGAAAAACCCGCGGAACCGGCGGTCGGTCTGTTCGGTGATCTGGATCGTCCGCTCGCGGGTTTTCAGGCCCTTCTGTTCCGAGATGGTGTTGACCTTGCCGCTCCACGTCCCGACGAGGTTCGGGATTGCTTCCCCGGCCTGCGCCGCACCGGGCGCGAGGAGCCCGATCACGGCAAACAAGCCGGACAGGGTCTGTTGATTGCGCGACGACATGACGAACCTCCAAATTGACAATTTCGAGCACGCCCTTGGCATGCGTCAGACCATCCGGCAAGAATAGGGCGCCGCTGTTCACAGACGGCTTCACTGTTTCGAGACAGAATGCTTCCGCCGGGGCGAGCCGTGGTCTAAGTCTCGTCCGGCTATTGCCATTGAGGACCCCGGTGCTCATCCATGACCCGTATCGGCTTTTATTCCGGTTCCTTTGACCCCGTGACCCACGGCCACACGGACGTGATCGCACGCGCCTGCCGGCTCGTCGATACGCTGGTCATCGGCATCGGCACCAACCCCGGCAAGGAACCTCTGTTCACCGCCGACGAGCGGGTTGGGATGCTGCGATCAGAAACGAAAACCATCACCGAGCGCACCGGCACCAAGATCACGATCGTGATCTTCCAAGGCCTCGCGGTCGAAGCCGCACGCACCCACGGCGCGACGATCATTTTCCGTGGGCTCCGCGACGGCACCGACTTCGATTACGAAATGCAGATGGCCGGCATGAACGGCGAAATGGCCGGCGAGATCGAGACCGTATTTGTCGCCGCCTCCCCCCATGTCCGCCACATCGCGGCCAACCTGGTCCGGGCAGTGGCCGTGATGGGCGGCGACCCCTCGCCCTTCGTATCGCCCGACGTGGCGGCCCGTCTCGCCACCAAATCGCGCCGCATAACCTGACATACCCACGGCACGATCAGCGGTCCCCGGCGGCGGGCGCCTTGCCACCGGCCTTGCAAGCCGCCATAAGGTCGCCACGCGAATGCCGCCAGAATGGGCATTCACCGTGCTCATATCTAGGCTTAAGGACCGACCTGCGATGCGATTGTCCGTTTTTCTCTCCTTCTTTGTGCTCGCTTGCGGTCTGGCCGCTTGCGGTGGCAGCTCGACGGCCGAAGTCGGAGGTCCGGTCACGGGAGCGGCACCGGCCGGTGCCGGGGTAGCGGGAGGAGACGTCCTGGTGCTCGAACTGTCGACAGGCACCGTGAAGATCAAACTGCGGCCGGATTTGGCACCCCAGCATGTCGCCCGAGTGAAACAGCTGGCCGGCGACGGGTTCTACAATGGCATCATTTTCCACCGTGTCATCCCGAGCTTCATGGCCCAGACCGGTGATCCCACGGGGACCGGGACCGGCGGCTCGAAGTATCCCGATCTACCAGCCGAATTCACGCCGACCCCCTTTGAACGCGGCACTGTCGGCGCGGCGCGGTCCTCAAGCCCGAACTCCGCCAACAGCCAGTTCTTCATCTGCTTTACGCACGCGCCGAACCTGAACAGCCAGTACACCGTCTGGGGTCAGGTCATCGACGGGATGCAGGCCGTCGACAAGGTCGCCAAGGGCGAACCGCCGGCCAAACCCGATAAAATCGTCAAGGCCTATATCGCCCCTGGCGCCTGATAAGGCCGCCGTCAATCCCATTCAATTCATCGCCGCACCAACGGAGAGTGCCACACCATGGCTGCCATCAAAGACCCTGAAAACACGCTGATTGTCGAAACGTCGAAGGGCAACGTGACGATCGAATTGCGGCCCGATCTGGCGCCCAAGCATGTCGAGCGGATCAAGCAACTCGCCCGCGAAAAGTTCTACGACGGCATCCCCTTCCACCGTGTCATCGAAGGCTTCATGGCGCAGACGGGTTGCCCTGATGGTCGCGGAACGGGAAGTTCGAAGCACCCGAATCTGCCTGCCGAATTCAACGCCGAGCCGCATGTTCGCGGCATCTGCTCGATGGCCCGTTCCTCCATGCCAAACTCGGCCAACAGCCAGTTCTTTATCGTCTTCGACGACGCCAAATTCCTCGACCGGCAGTATACCGTTTGGGGCAAGGTCATCGACGGCATGGAAGCCGTCGACCAGTTGGCCCGTGGCGAGCCGCCCCGCTCTCCCGACAAGATGATCTCGGTCCGCGTTGCCGCCGACGTCGCGTAAGGTCAGAAATATGAGCCGTTTCGACGAGACGCCGCGGGCGGATCTGGGACTTGCAATTGCCGCAGGGTTGCTCGGAGCCGCGGGTGTGTCGCTCGCAGCGATTGCAGCGCACCGCGTCCCGACACCGGCCATGGCGACCGCGGCGCAAATGCTGATGGTGCATGCGGTGGCGGTGCTGGCCGTTGCCGCGTGGGCCGTCCGCTCGGCCAACGCCGCCGGATGGTGGCGCGTCGCCGCCCGCGTGATGCTACTCGGAGTAGCACTGTTTGCGGGTGACATCGCCCTGCGCGGCTTTGAGATCGGCCAGCTTTTCCCAATGGCTGCGCCGATCGGCGGCAGCCTCACTATTCTAGCCTGGGTTCTTGTTGCTCTCGCAGCCGCCATCGACTGGCGGCGCAGCTAAGTAGCCGGTGCTGCCTTACTTCTTGGTCGCTGGCTTTTCCTTTTTTGGCTTGCGTTTTTCCTTCGTCGCACGCTTTTCTTTGCTCATGGCCGGTCTCCAATTTGAAACTTAAGGATGGGCATGTTCGCGATCGTGCGCAAGTGAAACTGGTGCGGCTGGCCCGTTGTCACACCGCCGTTACATGATCTCGCTGGAGTAATGCGCACACACGATCAGCTCGGAGGACGCAATGGACGAGAAGGCCAAGAAGGGCAACGGAGAACTGCCCGCGCGCGTCAAGGCGGAGCTGATCGACAGTTTCGACGAGGAACTCGAACTCGAACTCGAAGACAGCCACTTGGCCGGCCTCTTCGACGACATCGCCGAATATCCCGACGCCACGACGATCGATCGCACATTCTACTTCAAGGAGCTGTTTCGCCTCCAGCGCGAACTCGTCAAGTTACAGGACTGGGTCGTCGATCAGAAGCTGAAGGTCGTGGTCGTTTTTGAGGGTCGCGACGCGGCGGGCAAAGGCGGCGTCATCAAGCGTATCACGCAACGCCTCAATCCGCGCGTGTGCCGCGTGGCCGCGCTGCCCGCGCCGAACGATCGCCAGCGCACGCAGTGGTATTTCCAGCGCTATATCGAGCATCTGCCGGCCGCCGGTGAGATCGTTCTGTTCGACCGCTCATGGTACAACCGCGCCGGCGTCGAGCGCGTGATGGGCTTTTGCTCTGAAGGCGATGTTGAGGAGTTCTTTCGCTCGGTCCCCGAGTTTGAGAAAATGCTCGTTCGCTCCGGCATCATCCTGATCAAATACTGGTTCTCGATTACCGACGACGAACAGAACTTACGCTTTCGCATGCGCATCAACGATCCCATCAAGCAGTGGAAGCTGTCACCGATGGATCTGGAATCGCGGCGGCGCTGGGAAGTCTACACCAAAGCCAAGGAAGAGATGTTGGCCCGCACCCACATCCCCGAAGCCTGCTGGTGGGTGGTGGACGCCGACGACAAGAAAAAAGCACGGCTCAATTGCATCCATCACTTCCTGTCGCAGATCCCCTATCGGGAGGTCGTGCGCACGCCGGTCCTGCTGCCCGACCGGGTCCGCAATCCAGCCTATGTCCGCGCGCCGGTGCCAAACGACATGCACATCCCCGATATCTACTGATGGCACGGCAACTTGCAGCCATCCGGGCGTAATGCTAGCTCGCGGGCTCTTAGAGAGTCCGAAAGCCAGCAACCGTGCGGACTGACCTGTTCGACTTTGAATTGCCCGATGACCGTATCGCGCTCTATCCGGCCGATCCGCGCGACAGCGCGCGTATGCTCGTTGTCGATCCTCGTAGCGGCACGCGGACCGACAGCGCCGTGCTCGACTTGCCGGAGTTTTTGCAGCCCGGTGACGCCCTTGTGTTCAACGACACTCGTGTAATCTCCGCGGCGCTTGAGGGCGTGCGTCTTCGCAACGCAGTGCCGGCGGCGGTGGCTTTCAATCTCATCAAACGTGTTGATGGTTCTCGCTGGCGGGCGTTTGCGCGGCCCGCCAAGCGCCTGGAGACCGGCGACCGCATCCGCTTCGGCCACGCCACTACGAGTTGCCGGCTGTGCGTGCTCGACGCCACGGTCTCGGCGAAGCTGGACGCTGGAGAAGTCGAACTCGCCTTCGATCTCACCGGCGATGAACTCGACCGGGCCATCGAAGCGGTCGGCGACACACCGCTGCCGCCCTACATTGCTTTGAAACGTGCGCCAGGCGCGGCCGACCGCAGCAGCTATCAGACGATGTTTGCGGCCAAGGACGGCGCGGTCGCAGCACCCACCGCCGGTCTTCATTTCACCGAACGCCTGATCGAGAAGATCCAGGCGCGCGGCATTGCACGCCACATCGTGACGTTGCACGTGGGAGCCGGCACATTCCTGCCGGTGAAAGCGCAGGACACCGCGGACCACAAAATGCACGCCGAATGGGGCTCGATAGACCCTGACACCGCCGCTGCGTTGAACGCGGTGCGCGCGCGCGGCGGGCGCATCGTCGCGGTCGGCACGACGTCGCTGCGCGTGCTCGAAAGCGCAGCGGCAAACGACGGCAGGCTCAGCGCCTGGTCGGGCGAAACATCGATTTTTATTACACCGGGGTACCGTTTCAAGGTGGTCGGAGCGCTGATGACCAATTTCCATCTGCCGCGCTCAACCCTGTTCATGCTCGTCTCGGCGCTGGCCGGGCTCGACACCATGCAGGCCGCCTACGCCCACGCGATTGAGGAACGCTATCGGTTCTATTCCTATGGTGATGCAAGCCTGCTGTTCCTTGCGCCGCAAACGGGCTAATGCGGGCGGCATGGATCAGACGGTCAAGACCTTCAGCTACACGCTGTTGAAGCAGGACGGTAACGCCCGCCTGGGCGAAATCGCAACCCCGCGCGGCATCATCCGCACGCCGGCCTTCATGCCGGTCGGCACCGTTGCGACGGTGAAGGCGCTCTACCCCGAGCAAGTGAAGGAGGCCGGCGCCGATATCCTCCTCGGCAATACCTATCACCTCATGCTGCGACCGGGCGCGGAGCGCATCGCCCGCCTCGGCGGCCTGCATAAATTCATGCGCTGGAATGGCCCCATCCTGACCGACAGCGGCGGCTTTCAGGTCATGAGTTTATCGACCATCCGCAAGATCACGGAGGAGGGCGCCCAGTTCCAGTCGCACATCGACGGCTCCAAGCACATGCTGACGCCCGAGCGTTCGATCGAGATCCAGTGCCTGCTCGGCTCCGACATCCAGATGCAATTCGACGAGTGCATCGAACTCCCCGCCGAACGCAGCGAAGTCGAGCGCGCGATGGAACTGTCGCTGCGCTGGGCCGAGCGTTCGAAGCGGGCCTTCGATGCCCAGCTGGCAGGCGGTGGGGCCAACCCCGGGCAGGCTCTCTTTGCCATTGTCCAGGGCGGCATCGACCGCGAACTCCGTCAACGCTCCGCCCGCGCGTTGGTCGCCATGGATTTTCCAGGGATTGCGGTCGGCGGATTGGCCGTCGGCGAAGGCCACGAAGCGATGATCGCGACGCTGGAAGATACGCTGCCGCATCTGCCGACCGGTAAGCCACGATATCTGATGGGCGTCGGCACGCCGCTCGATCTCATCGAAAGTGTCCGCCGCGGCATCGACATGTTCGATTGTGTCATGCCCACACGCAACGGCCGTCACGGCATGGCCTTTACATGGAACGGCCGCGTCAATCTGCATAATGCCCGGCACGCCGAAGATTCAGCCCCCCTCGACCCCGACAGCACATGCGCCGCCGCGCGCGATTATTCGCGGGCCTATCTGCACCACTTGGTCAAAGCCGGCGAATATTTGGGAGCCATGATCCTGTCGTGGACCAACACAGTCTTCTACCAGGATCTTATGGCCGCGATGCGCATGGCGATAGCGGAAGGCAGGTTTGAAGCCTGGGCCGAAGAGACCAAAGCCCGGATTTCCCAGAAAATCTGACCGGCGTCACCGGTCGAACGTGATCAGAGCGGCGCCAAGAATCGGGCCCGGAGCCTCGGTTGTGCCGGACTGCAACAGGGCAACGACCCCTTCCGCGCCATCCGTTGCCGCAACCGGTACCTCGAATGTCCGCGCGTCGCCGGTCCATTGTCCCAGCACGTCAATCCGCCGGACAATATTGGTGTAGGCGATGCGGCGCTTTGCGTTTTCGCCGCGTCCGACGGCAACCTCTCGCCGTGCCAGAAACGGCATCAATACGACCGTGGCCGATTTTGCCGCCGCCGCTGCTCCGGATGGGGCCGCACCGACGGCGATACGCAACACGCCGCTCTCGCGCGTCAGGTCGACGCCGACGCGCAACCTCGAACGCAACTGGGCGAGGCTTGCTTCAATTTCGGCTCGGTCGGCGCCGTTCATATGCCGGCTGCCGTTGATGACGGCCTGCGGCGTGTACACTTCGCCGTCGCCTCGCGTTGCTGCGTAGGCCCGCTGCCGAGCGGTATGGACGGGCGATCCATATGTATCTTTCCAGCCGAGCCGGTCCCAGTAATCGACCGGCAGCGACAGCACCGCCAGTCCGTCCTCGCGGGCAAACTCTTCGATCAATGCGTCAGCCGGCGGGCAGGACGAGCATCCCTGGCTCGTGAAAAGCTCCACGACGCCGCGGATTTGGCTGTCTGCAAATGCAGGAACAATGGGAAGCAGCGAGCAGGCGATCGTGAGGGCAAAGCGCATGACTTTTCTCCGGCGGCGCATAGTGGACCTACGCGCCGCCGGAGACTCAGTTTCGCTTTCGATTGACCAGTGTTCTTAAAGGAACTGGAAAAGTGCCAGCCCAGAGACCACGAGCGCCAAGGGAGCGCCCAATATGATCGTCAACCGCCGCGCCCATTCGTCGGAACCGGCGGTATTTATGCTGCTGGTATGATGCTTGGGCTGCTGCATAGCATAGCCCCTCCGTCGTTGGCGGGTCCGGGCCCCGGCGGGGCAAGCAGTCGACCGCGTGCCAACTTGTCGCGGTTAGCTTTGCCCTGAAAACGATCGATAGGCAACCCGTACTGTATGTCAGCCCTGACACGGAACTCTGGTGCATGTCAGACTAAGTCCTGGAAACTGGATCGCAACCGCTGAAATCGTTACTCGATTTCGGCTGCAGACGCAGGCGTGACCGTTTTTCTCTCTCTGTGAAAAAGATATATTCCCGATGCGACGACAATTCCTGCGCCCACCAGGGTCGCCATGTCCGGGAGGTCGCCAAAGACTAGATATCCAAACGAAATCATGGAGATAAGCTGGAAATAGAGGAACGGTGCCACGGTCGAGGCGGGGGCCAGTCGGTAGGCGTGCAGGAACAGCCAGTGCCCGACCCCGCCGAGAAAGCCCAGGCTCGCAAGCATGAGCCACGCCTGCAGATCGGGCGGCGTGACCCACGCGAAGTAGGCCAATGGTGCGCCGAGCAACGTGCCGACGAACATCGAATAAAAGAGCGTCACCATGGGCGGATCGAACGCCGCCATGTATCGTGTCAGCAACATGAAAAACGCATAGGCGAGCATGGCGGCGAGCGAATAGAGGACGCCCGGATTGAGGTCCCCAACACCAGGGTTCATGGCGAATACGACACCCAAAAAGCCGACGCCGATGGCGGTGATGCGCCGCCAGCCTGCCCACTCGCCCAAAATCGGCCCAGCAAGCAGCGCGACCACCAGCGGCGCGAGGAAGACGATGGTGATCGTCTGGTCGAGGCGCAGATATTGCAGCGCCAGAAAGTTCAACACCGTGGTCGAGGCCATCAAGACCGAGCGCACAAGCTGCAACTTCAGATGCCGGGTTTTGAACAGATCCGCTACCGACAGCGATCCGAACACGGGCACCAGAACGATCAGCGCGCCGAACTGACCGATAAAGCGCGACCAAGCCACCTGCGTCACCGGCAACCCATAATGGGCGCCGAGGTATTTGGCTGACGTATCCAGAGCCGAAAAGAATGTGATCGCCAGAATCATGAGTGCGATGGCGAGTGACCGGTCGCCGGGTCTGTTCGAGCGCGACGTGGTGTGCGGCGCGGCCATGCGCGCGGCCGCCGCGTCATCGGCCCCCGATGCATGCTGCCCTTCAGGGCCCTTATTACCTGGTGCTCTGTGCATGCAACGGTGCGATCGGTCGGGCTGAAAGGGTTGGCGCCCCTCATAAACGAACCGGAGGCGGGGGTCAGGGGGCAAATTGCATGCCTCGTCTGCGATCACCGCGCGAATGAGCCGCGGCGGCTGTCGGCTGACAGGTAAACAATGGCGGCTGGCGTTGCCTTGACCCTCCACGCAAGCCCCCCTACAAGCAGCCCACGAATGGGCCGGTAGCTCAGCGGTAGAGCACGTGACTTTTAATCATGGGGTCGAGGGTTCGATCCCCTCCCGGCTCACCATTCGTTTTGTGTCTGCTGCTTCGGGCCGGAACCATCCACTGGCCTCTGGTATCCGGGGCCAGCGACCCTAATTAAAGCCAACCTTCCGGCGGCCTGTCGCCGACTGGAGGGGGCTGGCCAATAAGCCTCGGGAGTGTAAATCGTGACTGAGAGCGCCAACAACTGGATCGTGGAAACGGACTGGCTGGCGCAGCACCTCGGCACTCCGGGGCTGGTGGTGCTCGATGCGTCCTGGCATCTGCCCGACTCCGGCCGCGTTGCCAAGGCCGAGTATCTGGCCGAGCACATTCCCGGCGCATTGTTCTTCGACATCGACGACATTCGCGATGAAACATCCGACTTGCCGCATATGCTGCCGTCGCAGGTCAAGTTTGCCTCGCGCATGAAGAAAATGGGGATCGGTGATGGCATGCGAATTGTCGTCTACGACAGCTCCGGCCTCTTCTCCGCGGCACGCGGCTGGTGGACGTTCCGCGCCATGGGGCACAAGGACGTCGCCGTGCTGAACGGCGGCTTGCGCAAGTGGAAAGCGGAAAACCGGCCGCTGGAAGATGGCCCGCCCGTACCACGCACGGCCCGCCACTTCACTCCGTTGAAGGACAATGATCTCATTCGCGATATCGACGATATGCGCCGCTACCTTACCGACGGCAATGTGCAGATCGTCGATGCCCGCCCGGCGGCCCGTTTTGAGGGTCGCGAGCCCGAGCCGCGTCCGGGTCTGCGGTCTGGTCATATCCCAGGCGCCCGCAACGTTCCCTCTTCGTCAATCTTGAACGCCGACGGTACTTTGAAGTCGCGCGATGAATTGATCGCGCTGTTCAAACTGGCCGGCATCGACCCGGCCAAGCCGGTCGTCGCCACCTGCGGCTCCGGCGTGACGGCCGCGATGCTCTCGTTCGCCCTCGCCGTGATTGGCCAGAGGAACGCTCCCGTCTATGACGGATCGTGGGCGGAGTGGGGTCGCGAAAACGGCCTGCCTGTCGCGGTAGGGCCAGCGACCTAACCAGCATCCGAAGTTGTCGAGCGATACTCAACCAGGTGGTTCATGAACCCGGCCCGGTCCTTCGAAGACCTGGTGCGCTGGCGACGCGATGTCAGGCGTTTTCGGTCCGATCCAGTCGCCCCGGAGGTTCTCGAGAATCTTCTAGGATTGGCGGACCTTTCCCCATCCGTGGGAAATAGTCAGCCCTGGCGCATCGTCGAAGTGCGCGATCAGCACCGCCGGGCCGAAATCCAAGCATCCTTCAAGCGCGCCAACGATCAAGCCGCAGACGGCTATCACGGTCAAAAGGCCGAGCTTTACGGGTCGCTGAAACTGGCGGGCTTCGACAAGGCCCCCGTGCATCTTGCAATTTATTGTGAGCAGGATGGCGAACAAGGTGCGCGGCTGGGTACGCGCACCATGCCGGAAATGCTGTCCTATTCGTGCGTCTCTTTTGTCGTGACGCTCTGGTACGCCGCTCAAGTTCAAGGTCTGGGGCTGGGCTGGGTGTCGATACTGCAGCCGGTTGAAGTGAACTCCATCCTTGCCGTTCCCCCCAATTGGACTCTCATCGGTTACCTGCTCATCGGGTGGCCCGAGGAGGAACACGAGGTTCCCGAATTGGAGCGGGCTGGGTGGCAAGAGCGCACGCCCGCATCAGCGCGCCGGTTTGTACGCTAGCTGGCTCAATCCTCGGGAAAATATTGGTAGACCCACGTTTCCGTCAGGGCCCTCCCGTTGAGACGCAAGAAAGCGCGGATATCGACCGGCTCCGGCCCGTGCGCTTCAAGGTCGAACACCGCCCGCCAGCGCTCGCGCTGGTCTACGACGGGATGATTGTAGGCCGCCCCGAGGGTGCCGCGCGACGGGGTCACCACGAGTTCCACCCCGTCGTTGCGTCCCAGGCCGGCGAACGGCTGGCCCTGGAAATCGATGACGAATTTGCGCACGCCGGCCGGACGCTTGTGACCCGGCCGGCCGCCAAGCCCCGTCCAAGTCGCCGTCGCCCGCGCCACCGTCTCGGGAAACGCAATGTCGTCGAGCCACGATAACTTATACCGGTACGTCCGCTGCTCGCCGGCCTTGAATGTACCGTCAGGACGCCAGAAGGCGGCGATGTTGTCGTGGATTTCGTCGTCGGTCGGAATTTCGAGCAGATGCACGGCTCCGTCGCCCCAGTCGCCCTGCGGCTCCACCCAAGTCGACGCGCGCCGCTCGTAGAAGACACCGTCATCCAGATAGTGCACGAAATCGCGATCGCGCTGCAGCAGGCCGAACCCGCGCGGATTGCGGTCCCGGAAGGCGTTGGTCATCACGGTCGGGGGATTGTTGAGCGGTCGCCAGACGCGCTCGCCGTTGCCCAGGTGCAGCGCCAGTCCGTCGCTGTCGTGGATCTCCGGCCGCCAGTCCGCGGCCTGCTTGCGGCTGCTCTCGCCGTACCAGAACATTGACGAAAACGGCGCAATGCCCAGGTGTGTAATGTCCGTGCGTGCAAACAGTCGCGCCTCGATATCCATCACAATGCGAAAGACGTCCCGCTGGTCCGCGAGCCGTTCGATGGCAAAACGATAAGCGCCGGCCACACTCGGGCTATCCAGCAGCGCATGGACGATCAGCGGACCGCTCGCGCTGGCCGAAAGGTAGAATTCGCTGAAGCGGGGGAATTCTTCCGGCGTGGCGAGCCCGGTATCGATAGCCAGAGCCCGCGCAGAAAGTCCGTACTGATTGAACGGCCCGGAGGCGCGAAAATATGAAGCGCCGAGAAACGCCAGCCAATCGGTCTCCAGGTTTTCCGCCATGACGCGAAACCCGGCAAAGCCGATACCGTCCGGCAGCTTGCGGGCGGGATGATCGGTCGGACTGTCGAACAGGCTCGACGTATAAACAACCTCTCTGGCTTCTCCGTCGTCGACGACGTGAATATGAACCGGCTGGTTGAAGCCTTTGCCCATGTGGAAGAGTTGCACCGGATGACGACCATCCCGCTCGACCTGCAGTGTGCGGTCACGCCGGTACTTCACCATCTGGTAGGCATCGTAATCGATCTGGTCGAGCACGTCGCTCGCGATCGCCGTTGGTGGAGCGAACGCCACACGGGCGAGATCGGCGGCGCGCTTGGCGAGAAGGTCGAACGAGAACGCCTTTGGCGGTCCAAGGTCAGGGCCTTGCACGGCTTGTCCGGCCCGCGCGGTCCGCGATAGCGGAGCCGCGAGCGCGGCCACAGCGGCGGCAAGAAGTGAACCGGTAATCTGCCGGCGAGTGTAATCAGTTCTCATGGTGTTGAGCTGGCGCGGTGCCGGTTGGGAGGAAGCCGGAAAAATACCGGGGGTTTGTCATCGAGGCGTTGCAGACTGAGATCAGCTAACAGCGATTGCGCGGGGTATAAAGACGGTGTCTCGGCGGCATTATGGCATTGTGGCGATCTTCCTTCACAGGTGGTGGAACTCTGGTTGGTTCCGCCGCCCACTTGACTCAACGCAAATTCTGAGCGCCCATTGCACTGGAACGGAGAATTTCATGTTTTATCAGTGCTCAAACCGTCTCAAGCGTTGCGCGCTTGGGATCATCACAACGCTTGCGGTGGCCTCAGCGAGTGCCGTCACGGCGGCCGACGCACCAACCGCCGCCGGTCCACCCCCAGCCGCCGTGACGGTTGCCAAGCCTCTGGCTAAGCGGATCACGAATTGGGACGAGTACTCGGGTCGCTTCCAGGCGGTGCAAAACGTGGAAGTCCGTCCCCGCGTCTCCGGCTTCATTGACAAGATCAATTTCAAAGACGGTCAAATGGTCAAGGCCGGCGACCTGTTGTTCACCATCGACCCGCGCCCGTTTGAACTGGCCGTCGAAAGCGCAAAAGCCGAAATCGCCCGCGCCAACGCCCAGGTCGAACTCGCATCGACCGAGGTTGAGCGGGCCCGTCCGCTGCTTCGCTCCGGCGCCGTGACAGAGCGTGACTTCGACCAGCGAGCCGCCAATCTGTCGGTCGCTCGCGCTTCCATGCAGGCCGCGCAGGCGGCCACCCGCAATGCCGAACTCAATCTGGAGTGGACACGCGTCACCGCCCCGATCGATGGCCGCATCTCCGATCGCAAGGTCGACGCCGGCAACCTCGTGACCGGTGGCTCGGGATCGACGACGCTTCTCTCCACTATCGTGACGACGAATCCGATCCACTTCATTTTTGAAGTCTCCGAACTGGACTATCTGCGCTACACGCGCATGGCCGAAGCCGGGCAGCGGCAATCCTCGCGCGTTGCCAGCAACCCGGTTCGCATCAGACTGTCGGACGAGAAAGTCTTCACTCACACCGGCGAGATGGATTTCGTTGACAATACCCTCAATGCACGGTCGGGCACTATTCGCGGCCGCGCGATCGTCGAGAATAAGAGCGGCTTGCTCCAGCCTGGACTGTTCGCCCGATTGCAGTTGTTCGGCGGCGAGGTCGATGCGCTGCTCGTTCCCGATGCAGCCATCGTCTCCGATCAGGCCCGCAAGATCGTGTTTACCGTCGGCGACGATGGGATCGTCAAGCCCAAGCCCGTCGTCCTCGGCGCGATTGACGGCGGCCTCAGGGTCATCATGAGCGGGATCACCGCCGACGATCGCATCGTGATCGATGGCATTGCCAATCCGATGGTCCGGCCGGGCGTTAAGGTGACGCCGCAGGACGGAAAGATTGAAATGGTCACCAACTAGCCGGGCGGCATTTCAAAACAAATTGCCCCTGCCATGACGGCCAGGCTGACGCCGGCGAGGACGAATTCAGATGCGCTTTCCGCACTTCTTCATCGACCGGCCGATCTTTGCCGCCGTGTTGTCCATCCTGATCGTCATCGTGGGCGCCATTGCGCAGATGCGGTTGCCGATTGCCGAGTACCCAGAGATCGCACCGCCGACCGTCAACGTGCGCGCCGTCTATCCGGGCGCGTCGGCCAAGGTCGTGTCCGAGACCGTTGCGACGCCGCTGGAGCAGGAGATCAACGGCGTCGACGACATGCTCTATGTCGCTTCGCAATCGACCGGTGACGGGCAGCTTTCGATCAACGTGGTCTTCAAGCCGGGCACGAACATCGATATGGCCCAGGTGCTGGTGCAGAACCGCGTCGCGGTCGCCGAGCCGCGCCTTCCTGAAGACGTGCGCCGTGTCGGCGTCACAGTGCGCAAAGCCTCGCCCGACCTGATGATGGTCGTGCATATGATCTCGCCCGACGGTTCGCGCGACCAGCAGTACATTTCCAACTACGCGACATTAAACGTCAAGGACGTCCTGACCCGCGTCGACGGCGTTGGCAATGTCACCGTCTTCGGCGCCCGCGATTTTTCGATGCGCGTCTGGCTCGATCCGGACAAACTTGCTTCGCGCAATTTGACCGCCGGTGACGTTGTTGCGGCGTTACGTGCGTCAAACCTCCAGGTCGCCGCCGGCGCCGTCAATCAGCCCCCCGCAGCCTCCGATGGTGCCTTCCAGCTTTCCGTCACGACGCTCGGCCGTCTGACCGACGTATCCCAGTTCGAAGAGATCGTGGTGCGCGCCGAACCGGATGCCTCCGTCACGCGACTGCGCGATGTGGCGCGCGTCGAACTGGGCGCCCAGGACTATCTGGTCAATGCATACTTGAACAATCAGTTCGCGACCGGCATCGGCATCTATCAGCGGCCCGGCTCCAACGCACTCAGTACTGCCGACGAGATCAAAGCGACGATGGACCGGCTCGCCAAGGATTTTCCACCCGGCGTCGCCTACACGATTGCTTACAATCCGACCGACTTCATCCGCTCCTCGGTCGAGGCCGTGATCACGACGCTGTTTGAGGCCGTGGCCCTCGTCGTGCTCGTCGTGATTCTCTTCCTTCAAACCTGGCGCGCGGCCATCATTCCGATCGTGGCGATACCCGTCTCGCTGATCGGCACCTTCGCCTTCATGTCGGCCGTCGGGATCACATTCAATACCCTGTCGCTGTTCGGCCTCGTGCTCGCCATCGGCATCGTGGTCGATGATGCGATCGTTGTTGTTGAAAACGTCGAGAGGCGCCTCAGGCAAGGCATGCAGCCGCGCGAGGCCGCGCACGCGACAATGGACGAAGTCGGCAGCGCGATCCTCGCGATCAGTCTTGTGCTCATTGCCGTGTTCGTGCCGACAGCCTTCATCACCGGATTGCAGGGATCTTTCTATAAGCAGTTCGGCATCACCATTGCCGCCGCCACCGCCATCTCGGCCTTCGTGTCGCTGACGTTGTCTCCGGCCCTCGCCGCCTTGCTCTTGAAGCCGCATCAGGAGCACCAGGAGAACCGCGGCCTTGTGCACACCCTTGGTGCACCCGTCCGCATGTTTTTTAATGGCTTCAACCGTTTGTTCGACCGCTTTGCGAATGGCTACGCGTGGCTGACCGGCAAGCTGATCCGCCGCACCGTGCTGATGCTGGTTATCTTCGCGGGGTTGCTGGGCCTCACGGTCTGGCGTCTGGCGGCGACACCGACCGGACTCATTCCGCAGCTCGACCGGACGTATTTCATTGTCGCTTTCCAATTACCCCCCGGCTCAACGCTCGACCGTACCGACGCAGTGGTCCGCCAGGCGAGCGATCTCATCCGAGCCCGGCCTGGCATCTACGCCACCGTGCAGTTCGTCGGGCTTGACGGCGCCACGTTCACCAACGCGCCCAATGCCGGCGTGATCTTCGTTCGCGTCAATTCATTCGAAGACCGTCGCGCCGCCGGTCTGACGAAGGACGGCATCATCGGCGATATCCGCAACGAAATGCAAAAGCTGCGCGAGGCGTTCGTCATCGTCATCGAGCCGCCGTCCGTTCCCGGTATTGGCACCGGCGGCGGCATCAAGGGCTACGTTCAAGACAAGGCCGGTCGCGGGCTGCAAGCGCTTGAGGTCGCCACGTTCACAGCCATGGGTGCGGCCAACCAGCGGCCGGAATTCGCGCAGGCCTTCACGCTCTACAACACGCGCACGCCGCAGATTTTCGCCGATATTGATCGCGTCAAGGCAGAACAGCTCGGCGTGCCAATCAGCAACGTGTTCGAGACCCTGTCGATTTATATGGGCTCTTCGTATGTGAACGACTTCAATCTGCTCGGCCGCACTTTCCGCGTCACCGCCCAGGCCGACAATCCGTTTCGTCTCAACGTGCGGGACGTGCAGAACCTGCGGACACGCAACGCCGAGGGCGGCATGGTGCCTCTGGGTTCGGTAGCGACGTTCCAGAACACCACCGACGCCTATCGCGTGCCGCGTTACAACCTCTATCCCGCAGCCGAATTGCAGGCCGCCATGAAGCCGGGGTTCTCGACCGGGCAGGGCATCGCTGCCATCGAAGAGATCGCCGACACCAAATTGCCTTCCGGCTTCGGGTTCGAATGGACCGAAATCGCGCTGCAGGAAAAGCTGAGCGGCAATACCGCGGCGATCGCGTTCGTGCTGGCTGTCGTGTTTGTATTTCTGCTTCTGTCGGCGCTTTACGAAAGCTGGCTGTTGCCGCTCGCGGTGATCCTCATCGTGCCGATGTGCATTCTCGCAGCCATGATCGGCGTCAACTTGCGCGGTTTTGATCGCAACATTCTGGTCGAGGTCGGGTTGATCGTCCTGGTCGGCCTTGCGGCGAAGAACGCAATCCTCATCGTGGAGTTTGCCAAGCAAGCCGAAGACGAAGGCAAAGACCACTATGCGGCCGCGATCGAGGCCGCACGCACCCGATTGCGCCCGATCATCATGACGTCGCTTGCATTCATCCTGGGTGTTATCCCGCTCGTGTTCGCCTCCGGTGCCGGCGCGGAAATGCGCCAATCATTGGGAACTGCGGTGTTTTCCGGAATGATCGGCGTTACGGTGTTCGGTCTTGTTTTCACCCCGTTGTTCTACGTGTTGGCGAGCCGTCTGCAGCGGCGCAAGTCCGCTCCCGCTTCTGACCCCGGCCTCCCCGAAACGCCGCCAGCGTAATCGGCGCCCCTCACTCGGTCGCCTGTGTCCCGGATCGGGACGCTCCTTAACCGGCATTTAACCGGGCGTGGAGCATTGTCCTTCTCAACAAGACACGGCGCGGGTTGGACGGGCGCCGTTTGAGAAGGTTTGAACATTATGACGAATGTGCTGAAGGCTCAGGTGGCCGCCGCGGCTCTGGCGCTCGCCTTGACCGCAACGACGCAGGCGGTTGCCGCCGATTTTGGCGCCTCGATCAAGGATAACTATGCACCATCCTATGCCTCGCCCGCCGTTGGCCCCTGCTACGTCCGCGGCGATTTCGGCTATTCTGCTTCGCAGGACCCGGACGTCAAATGGCCTGTGAATAACGGTGTTTTCGCCGACAACGGCAACGGCGACGCCATCGTCACCAGCGACGAAATCACGTCGACGTTCGTCACCGATGCTGTCTCCAATGTCAGCCTTGACAACACCTGGCTCGCCGAAGGCGGTCTCGGCTGCGGCTCGGGTTCGCGCGGTTTTCGCGGTGAAATCACGCTCGGGTATCGCGGTGATCGCGAACTCGAAGGCGAGCCCGGTCTCTACGATCCCGGCCCGCCGGTTGGCGGTCCCGAGCCGGGCGGACCGGGAATTCCGCTCGATGATCCACTCCACACCAGCATCCAGACCTACACGCTGATGCTGAACGTCTATAAGGATCTGGGTAACTACAACCGCTTTGTCCCCTACATCGGTGCCGGTATCGGGCTTGCGGTGCATGATGTTGAAGAGGTTTATTTCACCGGCAATCCGGCCCTCACGAACCGCATTGAAGGCGACCGCGATGTGTCGTTCGCTTGGTCTTTGATGGCCGGCGTCGGCTACCAGATCTCCGATCGTGCCATCCTCGATGTCGGCTACCGCTATATCGATATGGGCTCGGCTCAATCGGGCCGCGTCGATACGGCCGGCTTCACCAATCCGGCCGTCAAGATCGACGACATTGCCGCCCACGAGGTGAAATTGGGCGTGCGTTACCACTTCGGCGATGCCGGCCAGACGTACGCACCTTATAAGTAGCGCGCCCTATAGGCAGGTCGCCCGGCTCTCTCCTTCTATGAAGATGGGTCAGCCCCCCAGCCAGGGGGCTGACCCATTTACCGTTGCCTTGCCGGCGGCGAACGGCTGAGATCGCAATTGATCTTCCCCCCCATGCTGCCTATATGTGCCGCCTGTCCGGTTGCGACGCCGCCGCCTCAACGCGTGTGATGGAGCCGTCCGGACTGCAATTTTTTCGCCCGGGCAGTCAGACTGGCGGAAAAGCTTGTTCGGGCGGGCGTGGTGGAATTGGTAGACACGCCAGATTTAGGTTCTGGTGGCCTTGGCTTTGGGGGTTCGAGTCCCTCCGCCCGCACCAGTCAACGGCGCCCCGGGTGGCGACGGATAGTTTCTTGATCGATGGCCGAATGCCGATGCGCACGGCCGGGCGCGACGACAACACGAGCTGAAAAAGGCAACAACGACGATGCAGATTATCGAGGCCAGTGCGGATGGCTTGAAGCGGACCCTTAAGGTTCTGGTGGCTCAATCAGAGATCGAAGAGCGCCTCGCCTCGCGCCTCGATCAGGTCAAAGGCAACGTCCAGATCAAGGGCTTCCGTAAGGGCAAGGTCCCGGTCGCCCACATCAAGAAGGTGTACGGCCGCTCGCTTATGACCGAGGTGCTGCAAGACACCATACGCGACACCAGCGAAAAGGCGATCCGGGAGCGCAAGGAGCGCCCGGCACAGATGCCCAACATCTCTTTTTCGGAAGACCAGGATGAGATCAATCAAGTCATCGAGGGCAAGAAGGATCTCGCCTACCAGATGACCTTTGAAGTGGTCCCCGAGATCACGCTTGCCGATCTTCACTCCATCGAACTCGAGCGCCTGTCGGCCGACGTCGACGACGCCACGCTGCAGAAGTCCATCGATGACCTGTTGAAGCGCGCCGGCAGCTTTGAAGCCGATCCCGAGCGCATGGCCGAAACCGGCGACCGCGTCACGATCACCTACAAGGGTACGATCGACGGCGAAGCTTTCGAAGGCGGTGCCGGCGAAGGGCTGAGCCTCGTTTTAGGCAATGCCGGCTTTATCCCCGGTTTCGAAGATGGCATCGTCGGCATGGGCAACGGCGCTATCAAGGATGTCGCCTGCCGCTTTCCCGACGACTACTCGGTCGAAGCTCTGGCCGGCAAGGACGCCGTCTTCAACATTGCGGTGACGCTGGTCGAAAAGCCCGTCGAAGCGACGCTTGATGATGAGATTGCCAAGGCATTCGGCGCCGAAAACGCCGACAATCTCAAGGATCTTGTACGCAAGCAGATCCAGGGCGAATTCGACAAGGCCGCTCGGGTCAAGATGAAGCGCGAACTGCTCGACAAGCTAGAGCAGTTGCATACGTTCGAACTGCCAAAATCGTTGGTTGATCGTGAATTCGAGGGCATCTGGAAGCAGGTCCAGGCCAGCAAGCAGCAGGGTGATGGCGAGAACTCCGCCGATGCCGGCAAATCCGACGAAGAACTCCGGGCGGAGTATCAGACGATTGCCGAGCGCCGCGTGCGCCTGGGCCTCGTCGTCGGTGAGATCGGCGCCAAGAACCTTGTTGAAGTCACGCAGGATGAGTTGCGACTCGCGCTCATGGAGCAGGCGCGCCGCTACCCCGGCCAGGAAAAATTCGTCTACGAATATTTCGAGAAGACACCTGGTGCATTGCAGGAATTGCGCGCGCCGATATTCGAGGACAAGGTTGTCGATCTGATCGTCGGCAAGGCCAAGGTGTCGGAGAAAAAAGTCAGTCGCGACGAACTCTTCGAACAGGTCAAGGCCGCAGCCGAGGCTTAGCCTAATCCCGCCGGGCGGCCGGCTCGCCACCGGCGAGTCGCCCGGCGCATCAAACAAAGCCGGGCGGCCGGCTCGCCGCAGGCGTGTCGCCCGGCTCACTAATAAATCCGGCCGGCTCGCCGCAGGCGTGTCGCCCGGCTCACTAATAAATCCGGCCGGCTCGCCGCAGGCGTGTCGCCCGGCTCACCGAACACTCTTGCGGTCCGCGAACAGATGGCGGAATGCTTGGACTGGCTGCCGCGATTCCAGAAAGTGTTTCTGGTGTCGTCCGGCGGCTTTGCTGACCGGGGTGCCGCCCCCATATGATACAAGCGGCGTGCGGCGACGATTACCGCTGTCCTACCCCCGCCGCAACAGTCGCTTTCAACGAGGAGCACGATCCGATGCGCGATCCTATCGCTACGCTGACCAACACCTTTTGGCCGATGGTCGTGGAGCAGACCGCGCGCGGCGAGCGCGGCTACGACCTGCCGTCGCGCCTCCTCAAAGAACGCATTATCTTTGTCACGGGCCCCGTCGAGGATCATATGGCCTCGTCGATCTGCATGCAGCTTCTCTTCCTGGAGTCGGAGAACCCCAAGAAGGAAATCTCGATGTACATTAATTCTCCAGGTGGCGTGGTGACCTCTGGCATGGCGATCTATGACACCATGCAGTTCATCAAGCCGCCGGTCGCGACTTTGTGCATCGGTCAGGCGGCGTCGATGGGTTCGCTTCTGCTCTGCGCCGGCCATAAGGATATGCGGTTCGCCCTGCCCAATGCGCGCGTCATGGTTCATCAACCCTCAGGCGGCTTCTCGGGCCAAGCATCCGACATTGAGCGGCATGCTGAAGATATTATCAAGATGAAGCGGCGTCTGAACGAAGTGTACGTTAAGCACACCGGCCAGCCGTATGAAAATATTGAGAAAACACTGGATCGCGATTACTTTATGACGGCCGATCAAGCCAAAGATTTCGGGATTGTAGACAAGGTTCTGAACAGCCGCGATGAAGTTGAGGGCAAGCTCGGCGAGATCAAGGTGACCTGATCCGGCACGGCGTATTCACAGTAAAATCAAGGTGGAGGCGGAACGGCCCAGCCACCCTACCGTTTCTCGTCAAGGTCGACGTTGATTCGGGTAAGCACGACCGTATAGGGCGGAAGCATCTCGAAACACGGCACAATCCCGTGCTGTGGCGCCGCACGTCGGGTGGTGCGATTTGTCACCGCTGCGAACGGTAGGCTTAAGATAACCTTCCGTCTTCGAGTGCGCCGAAAACTGTGTGGTAATGGGGCGGATGTGCTCGGATCGTCCCTGGGCCCATGTTAATCCATTCTTGATCTGGCGAGCGATAGCGTGCTGTGATTGCCCTGGAGATTCCAGGTTGGATCGGTTCGCAGACCTCGGGTTCTTAAATCTACACCGTCGGGGCGACTGTGCGCCCGCCGGTTTCAGTCCCGGCAAACGGGTGCGAGAGACGCGATGGCTCAAGAGAAAAATACTCTCTACTGCTCCTTCTGCGGCAAGAGCCAGCACGAGGTACGAAAACTTATTGCCGGCCCAACCGTGTTCATCTGCGATGAATGCGTTGAGCTGTGCATGGACATCATCCGCGAGGAAAATAAAAACACTCTCGTAAAGTCTCGTGACGGTGTGCCGACACCGCAGGAGATTTGCACGGTTCTCGATAGCTATGTGATCGGCCAGTTCCACGCCAAGCGCGTGTTATCGGTCGCCGTCCACAACCATTATAAGCGCTTGAGTCACGCCGCGAAAAACAACGACGTCGAACTGGCGAAGTCGAATATCCTGCTGGTTGGCCCCACGGGCTGCGGCAAGACGCTCCTCGCCCAGACTCTGGCGCGCATTCTCGATGTGCCGTTCACGATGGCCGACGCCACCACGCTGACGGAAGCGGGTTATGTCGGTGAAGACGTCGAGAACATCATTCTCAAGCTCTTGCAAAACGCCGACTACAACGTCGAGCGGGCGCAGCGCGGCATCGTCTACATCGACGAGATCGACAAGATTTCGCGGAAATCCGACAACCCTTCGATCACGCGCGATGTCTCGGGCGAAGGCGTGCAGCAGGCCCTCTTGAAGATCATGGAAGGAACGGTTGCCTCCGTTCCCCCGCAGGGCGGCCGCAAACATCCTCAGCAGGAATTCCTGCAGGTCGACACGTCCAATATTCTCTTCATCTGCGGTGGCGCGTTTGCCGGCCTTGAGAAGATCATCTCGGGTCGCGGTCGCGGCACATCGATTGGCTTCGGCGCCAAGGTCACGGGTCCCGACGAGCGGCGTACCGGCGAGGTGCTTCGCCAAGTTGAACCCGAAGATCTGTTGAAGTTTGGACTTATCCCGGAGTTCATCGGCCGCCTGCCGGTCATTGCCACACTCGAGGACCTCGATGAGACGGCGCTTGTGCAAATTTTGACCGAGCCGAAGAACGCACTCGTCAAGCAGTACCAGCGTCTCTTCGAAATGGAGGACGTGAAGCTTTCGATCACCATCGAGGCGTTGAAGTCGATTTCACGCCGCGCCATAGAGCGCAAGACGGGTGCCCGCGGCCTGCGGTCCATTATGGAAGCGATCCTGCTCGATACCATGTTCGACCTGCCCGCCATGAAGGGTGTTGAAGAGATCGTGATTAGCCCGGAAGTCGTCGATGGAGGTGCGCGGCCGTTGCGCATCTACTCGGAACGGGCGGAAGAAAAAGGCACGGCATCGTAGTTATCGGCGTCCGGACCCGCGGCCGGCCGGCGGCGGTTCTGGACGCCGTCGATGTCACAGTGGTGCATAAGAGACCGGGGCGGCCGCGTCCCATCTTGATCCTGGCGCCGCGATCCCCAAATGTTCACTCCGGGCCGCGCCCGACTCGACGCTCGCGACCTCTTCTCGGGAGCGCCGATCGCCGGGCGTAGTAGCCAGTTCTGGACCGGTCGATGGCACTCCGCCTCAAAGGGGACATGCCACCGGACTACGAGGCTTCCAGAGCACCAAGCCACGTGAGGAGAATTAGCGTAAGCTAGTTTAACTCCAGTCAAAGGTAGAGCCATGAGCGAAGACAAGACGGCACGCGAAAAGGCAGGCGGCAAGACGCTTTATCCGGTCCTCCCCCTGCGCGACATCGTGGTGTTTCCGTACATGATCGTGCCGCTGTTTGTTGGGCGCGAGAAATCGATCAACGCCCTCGGCGAAGTTATGAATGCCGATAAGCATATTCTGTTGGCGGCGCAGAAGAACGCCGGCGATGACGACCCGGCCACCGATGCCATTTACGAGACCGGTACGCTCGCATCTGTCCTGCAGTTGTTGAAGCTGCCTGACGGAACCGTCAAGGTTCTGGTCGAAGGCGTCGCGCGCGCCAAGATCGTTCGCTACTCCGACAACCCCGATTTCTTCGAAGCCGAAGTCGAGAAGATCCCGGAAGTCGAAGGCGCCAAGGATGAGATCGAAGCGCTGGCCCGTTCGGCCGTGTCGCAGTTCGAGAGCTATGTGAAGCTCAACAAGAAAATCTCGCCTGAAGTGCTCGGTACCGTTGCGCAGATCGAAGACTATTCCAAGCTCGCCGATACGATCGCTTCGCATCTCGCGATCAAGATCGCCGACAAGCAGGACATCCTTGAAACGCTGACGATCTCGGAGCGGCTTGAGAAGGTTTACACGCTCATGGAGAGCGAGATTTCCGTTCTCCAGGTCGAGAAGCGGATTCGTTCGCGCGTGAAGCGGCAAATGGAGAAGACGCAGCGCGAGTACTATTTGAATGAGCAGATGAAGGCCATTCAGAAGGAACTCGGCGACAACGACGAGCGCGACGATATCTCCGAGTTCGAGGAGAAGATCGAGAACACCAAGCTGTCGAAGGAAGCCAAGGACAAGGCGCTGGCTGAGTTAAAGAAGCTCAAGCAGATGAGCCCGATGTCGGCCGAAGCGACGGTGGTGCGCAACTACCTCGAATGGCTGCTTTCGATCCCGTGGGGGATCAAGGGCAAGGTCAAGAAGGATCTCGACGAGGCCCAGCAGGTTCTCGACGCGGAGCATTACGGGCTCGAAAAGGTCAAGGAGCGCATTCTGGAATATCTCGCCGTCCAGGCGCGCACGAATAAGCTGAAGGGCCCCATCCTGTGCCTCGTCGGCCCGCCCGGCGTCGGCAAGACCTCGCTGGGCAAGTCGATCGCGAACGCGACCGGCCGTGAGTTCGTGCGCATGTCGCTGGGTGGCGTGCGCGATGAAGCCGAAATTCGCGGCCATCGCCGCACCTACATCGGTTCGATGCCCGGCAAGGTCATCCAGTCGATGAAGAAGGCGAAGCGGACCAACCCGCTCTTCCTGCTCGATGAGATCGACAAGATGGGACAGGATTTCCGGGGCGATCCGGCAGCCGCTCTTCTCGAGGTCCTCGACCCTGAGCAGAACTCCTCATTCAACGATCATTACCTTGAGGTCGACTACGACCTTTCGAGCGTGATGTTCGTCACGACCGCGAACACGCTCAACATTCCCCCCGCTCTTCTCGACCGAATGGAAATTATCCGGCTCGCCGGATACACTGAGGACGAAAAGGTCCAGATCGCCAAGCGTCACTTGTTAGCCGAACTGGCAAGCGCCCATGGTTTGGAGCCGGGTGAATGGTCGGTAGACGACGCCGCGATCATGGAGGTCATTCGCCGTTACACGCGCGAAGCAGGTGTCCGCTCGCTGGAACGCGAGATGGCCAAGCTCGCCCGCAAGGCGGTGAAAGAAATCCTGACGACGGATCGCAAGACGGTGCACGTCACGGCGTCGAATGTCGGCGACTATCTCGGTGTTCCAAAGCACCGCTATGGCGAAGCGGAACTGGAAGATCAGATCGGGATCGTTACCGGCCTGGCCTGGACCGAAGTCGGCGGCGAGTTGCTGACGATCGAAGGCGTGCTCATGCCCGGCAAGGGCAAGATGACGGTGACCGGAAATCTGCGCGACGTCATGAAGGAATCGATCTCGGCGGCGAATGCATACGTTCGTTCCCGCTCCGTCGATTTCGGCATTCGTCCCTCGCTGTTCGAGAAGAAGGACATCCACGTGCACGTGCCGGAAGGCGCGACGCCCAAGGATGGTCCCTCGGCGGGCGTCGCGATGGCGACCGCCATCATCTCGATCCTCACCGGTATCCCGGTTCGCAAGGACGTCGCTATGACGGGTGAGATCACGCTGCGGGGTCGCGTGCTCCCGATCGGCGGATTGAAGGAAAAGCTGCTCGCGGCACTGCGCGGCGGCATCAAGACGGTGTGCATCCCAGAGGAGAACGTGAAGGACCTGGCCGATATCCCCGAGGAAGTGAAAAAGAAGCTTGAGATCGTGCCGGCCTCGCGCATGGAAGACGTACTGAAAGTCGCACTTGTGCGCCAGCCGGAAGCGATCACCTGGGACGACGTCGCGGCGGAAGCCGCGGCCGAGATTGCCGAGGCTGCAGCCAGTGCGCGGATAACCGCTCACTGAGTGCGTCGCACTACGACCTGTGCCAAATTGCCTGATGAACGACCCCGCGGCTTACTAGGCCGTGGGGTCTTTCTTTTCAAGGTGTTCGGCTACGGCGTGTGCATTCCACCGGTTGAATTGCAGCCATTTTGGGGCGAAAAGCAGCGGTTTTTCCGCTTGACGCTCTAGCGGTTTCAGCGCTTTGTGCCTTCGCGAAATAACGCGACGTGATGCGCTTTTCACCGCTGACCGCGATCGCCGCATTCATGAATTCAGCAAAACTCAGATCCACCAACACTTCAAGGACGTGACCCATGAGCAAGAAAGATTTGATCGATACCATTTCGCGGGATTGCGAATTGACAAAGGAAAAGGCGACAGCGGTCGTCGATGCTGTGGTCGGTCACATCCGTTCGACCCTGGCGGGTGGCTCGGAAGTCCGTCTTCCCGATTTCGGTACGTTCAAGGTATCGGCGCGCAAGGAGCGTGAAGGCCGCAACCCATCGACGGGCGCCACCATCAAGATCCCGGCTTCCAAGGTCGCCAAGTTCACGCCCGCGAAAGGCCTTAAGGACGCATTGAATTGATCAGAAGACGTGCAGCCGCCATCAGCGGCTGCACGGTTGCTGTGACGTCCGGGCGGTTAGCTCAGTGGTAGAGCGCTTCGTTTACACCGAAGATGTCGGGAGTTCGACCCTCTCACCGCCCACCATGTCACTCTATTTTATCCCCATCGCGCCACGAAAAACTCCCGCCGGAGGCAGCGTGTCGTTCGGGCTCATCTTCAGCCTCTCAGCCATCTCGATCTCGACACTGGCGAGCGCGCCGCAGGGCACGTAAACCGTTGACCGTGTGTCGCCACCCTTTCGCGCTCACCTGGAGAAACGCATGTCTGTATCAATCTACACCATCGCCGTTCCGACCTTTCAAAAGCACTTGCATGCGCTCGACGGAATTCTCGACAAGGCGGTAAGTTATGCGGCGGCAAAAAAGATCGCCCCGGAAACGCTGCTGTCGGCCCGGCTCTATCCCGACATGTTCAATTTCAAGCGGCAGGTCCAGGAGAGCTGCAAGTTCGCCAATCTTTCCGTGCAGCGGTTGGCGAACATCGAGGTCGCGGCAGAAGCGGACGGCGAAATGACGTTCGAGGATTTGAAGGCCCGCGTCGCGAGAACCCTGGCGCTGCTCGACAGTGTCAAGCCCGAGCAGATGGACGGGTCCGACGAACGCCAGATCACGATCAAGGTTGGCCCGAACGAAATGAACTTTATCGGCCGCGACTATCTCCTGCATTTCGCGCTGCCGAACTTCTATTTTCACTGCGCGACCGCTTACGCGATCCTGCGCCATAACGGCCTCGAAATCGGCAAGCGCGACTTCATGCGCCGGATGTAAGACGGGATGCGGGCATAGCCGGGGAGGGGTGGCGCTCGTAGCTGCCGCGCAGTCGCAGAAACGGCTGCTCGATGAAGCGGAACGAGAACATCGCAATGCCGACAATGATCGGGAAGGTGAGCGCCGCGAAAGCCAGTGCCACTGGAAAACTCGCCATATCGAAACCAGCCGCTGCAAGCTGCTTCACGATCGTTGGGTAGAACACGAAGTGAAGCAGGTAGATGGAATACGACACTTCTCCAACCCGAGCTAAAGCGCGATCGGCGAGAGCTGGCAGCTTGACGCGCGAATATTCGTAACCGACGATAACGGCTCCGAACATGAGACCCTGCAGCGTCGGGATGATGATCCAGAGCGGCGAGTGCGGCGATATTGAACGCATGCCACGCGGCGATGATCGTCAAGAGAGCGGTCAAGCAGATGCCGCCGGCTCGGCGGCGGACGGCCTCCAGCTTGCTCAGTTCGTGCCACAGCATCCCGGCCAGGAAGAGGTCGATGCACCCGCCGATGGTCCAATAGCTGAACGCCTGTACACTTCCGGTCGCCGCCCAAACCCCAAAGCGCATCAATAGGGCTGCCATGAACAGGGCTACGAGAGCGCCGATCCGATTGCCGCGCTGGAGCCAGAGGATGGCGGGGAAGAGGGCGTAGAAATGCAATTCCACCGCCACGGACCACGCGCCTCCGTGCCAAGTGGGAATAAAAAACCCTTCTAGGAAGCTTTGCAGTCCCATGTCGCCGCGCAGCGCCCAATAGCCGAGCACGACGACGAGCAGCGGCACGAGGCGGAGCAGGCGGTTGCAATAGAAGCCTACAAGGTCGAGCCGCCGCCCATCGACAATTTTGGCGAACAGATATCCTGACAGCGTCATGAACAGCGCGACGCCGATATGACCCTCTTCGAACAACGAGAGCGGCGCAAAAGCAGGCACGGTGTCGAAGGGCACATGCACATGCACGAAGTGCCAGCAATAGACCATGAACGCGGCCGCGGCGCGGACGTGGTCCAGCTTGCTGACATACAACCCCGTGCTCGACCGCATCGGTCGCCCGCCCCTCGAAACCCGCCGGACATGATAACGGGCAGGCCTTAAGCGAGTGTATTCAGGGCAGCGGCAAGCATGCATTCGAGCCCCCGTATTTGGGCTGCAACACCATCCAGCGCGCTTGACTTCAAGGGCCCGAACTCGTAGTGAACGCCTCGTGACACGCGCGATGCAAATTGCTCGCGCGATCGACCGGTTTTGCGGGAGTAGCTCAGTTGGTTAGAGCGCCGCCCTGTCACGGCGGAGGCCGCGGGTTCAAGTCCCGTCTCTCGCGCCATTTTTTCTCTCACGCTTGCTGATCCTCGCTCCGCTCGGGCAAGCTCCGAGGGGCGCGGCTTGCCGCGGGCGCCCGTGGCGCTTTCGCCCTTCGGGCCGGGTCACCGTCCACCGTGCTCGTGCCGCGTGGGGCATATGGTGCGGTCGGGTTGCGCCCATCGATGCAGTGGGTTAACACACGGCGGACGTGGTGCGCGTGCCGCATGCGCCATGCCGCACCACAGCCGCACCACAGGAGAACCCGGTGGATCAACTCCTCACCGACTATCTGCCGCTCGCCGTTTTCATCGGCGTGTCGCTGGCCTTTATGGGCATCCTGATGCTGGCCCCATTTCTGGTGGCGGTTAAGAATCCCGACCCCGAGAAGGTTTCGGCCTATGAGTGCGGGTTCAATGCCTTCGACGATGCGCGCATGAAATTCGATGTGCGCTTCTACCTTGTCGCCATCCTGTTCATTATCTTCGACCTGGAAGTCGCCTTCCTGTTCCCCTGGGCGGTGGTATTCAAAGACATCGGAGTTTACGGCTTCTGGTCGATGATGCTCTTCCTCGGCGTGCTGACCGTCGGCTTCATCTACGAGTGGCGCAAGGGAGCGCTGGAATGGGATTGATCGTACCGCCCGATTATCAGGAACGGTTGGCTTACGAGACCGCGAAAGAGGGCCTCGGCGGCCCCGGTCTGATCAAGCCCGGCGACCCGAGCTTCACCGCTATTTCGAACGAGCTGGCCGACAAGGGCTTTCTCGTCACCACGACGGATGACCTGATCAATTGGGCTCGCACCGGCTCTTTGATGTGGATGACGTTCGGGCTCGCCTGCTGCGCGGTCGAGATGATGCAAGCCTCCATGCCACGCTACGATCTGGAGCGCTTCGGCTTTGCACCACGCGCCTCGCCGCGCCAGTCGGACGTCATGATCGTCGCCGGTACGCTGACCAACAAAATGGCCCCCGCTCTGCGCAAGGTCTACGACCAGATGCCGGAGCCACGCTACGTGATCTCCATGGGATCATGTGCCAATGGCGGCGGCTATTACCATTATTCCTACGCCGTCGTGCGCGGTTGCGACCGCATTGTGCCCGTCGATGTCTATGTTCCAGGCTGCCCGCCGACGGCCGAAGCTCTCGTTTACGGCGTGCTGCTTTTGCAGCGCAAGATCCGTCGGACCGGCACGATTGAGCGGTGAAATGAACGAGATCCTCAAGGAATACGGCGATTACGTCGAGCTGAAGCTCGGCAAGGCCGTTCTCGGCACCGCCGTTCACTACGGCGAATTGACCGTGACGGTGGATCGCGGCGAGATCGCGCGTGTTCTGCGCTTTCTGCGCGACGACGCCCGTTGCCGCTTCGAGGTTCTGATCGATATCTGCGGTGTAGATTATCCCGAGCGCGCGGAGCGTTTCGAGGTCGTCTATCACTTGTTGTCGCCGCGTCTCAATCAACGTCTTCGCGTCAAGCTGTCGACGGATGACGTGTCACCGGTCGCCAGCGCCGTCGAGATCTTTTCCGCCGCCAACTGGTTCGAGCGCGAAGCCTACGACATGTACGGCATTCTCTTTTCAGATCACCCGGACTTGCGCCGCTTGCTCACCGATTACGGCTTCCAAGGCTTTCCCCTGCGCAAGGATTTTCCTCTCACCGGCTACGTCGAAGTGCGTTACGACGATGCCAAAAAGCGCGTCGTATATGAGCCAGTGAAGCTCACCCAGGAATTCCGCACGTTTGATTTTGAAAGCCCGTGGGAAGGCATGAGCCACGTTCTGCCGGGCGACGAGAAAGCCACGCGCTCCTGACGCTTGTTCAGCTAAGGGCCTGTACCCATGACCGAGGATGATCCAAGGCTTGCCATGATCCGCGGCAACGCGGCGCTCGTTCTCCACGAACTGGGCCCGATTGCGGGCCACGAATTCGGCTATGGACCCGAATCGGTTGCCTGGGTCGACGGCTATATCGAGCGCCAGCGCCGGCGCCTCGATGATCCCGACGCCGTATCCAGCCTCGTTTCGGTGCTTGGCTCCTACCTGGGCGAAGCCGTGATCAAGGCGGCCGGCGGCGCGTGGGATGTGCATGAGCGTGACGAAATCGGCATCAGGTTCGACAACGGCGACTGGTGTTTTCCGTTTTCCAAGGTCGCCAAGCAGTTCGCATGCGGGACGGCGGAGGGCGGCGAATCCATCGTGTCGTTCTACAACGTCAGCATCGGCCTCATTGCCAATGGCCGGTTGGGTGAGGCCGCCAGTAAATGCGACGACACCCGAACGGGCGAGACACAATCATGAGGGACACCCTACAGCCCGGTGCGAAAGCTCGCCTCGAATACAAAGTTCCAGCCAATAAGACGGTGCCGCATCTTTATCCCGAAGCGCACGATTTCCAGGTGATGCCGACCGTGTTCGCGACCGGCTTCATGGTCGGGCTGATGGAATGGGCCTGTATGAAAGTGCTCGAACCGCACATTGACGCAGGCGAGGGCAGTCTCGGGATACATATCGACGTGTCGCATATTGCTGCCACGGTGCCCGGCCAGCTCGTCACCGTGGATGCGACATGCACGGGCGTGTCCGGGCGGCGTATCGCGTTCGAGGTGGTGGCGCATGATGGGCTTGAAAAGATCGGCGAGGGCCGCCACGAACGCATGATCGTGCCCTGGGAGCGTTTCGTCGCCCGTGTCAACGAAAAGGCAAAGCGTGCCAGGGTTGGCGAGATTTCAGCGGTCGAAAAACGCTAGCGGTCGAAGAAGGAGCGAGAGCTTGAGCCAGCAACACGAACGCAGCGGTCGTTGCCTGTGTGGCAGCGTTCGTTTCACTTTCACGCCGGCAGAGGCTGAAATCGACGCTTGTCATTGCGGCATGTGCCGGCACTGGGGTGGCGGACCCGGACTATCAATCAAGGCTGCAGGTGAGCCCGTCGTCCAAGGGCGCGAGGATGTCGCCACCTACAAGTCATCCGAATGGGGCGAACGCTTTTTTTGCCGGGTATGCGGGTCGCACCTCTTTTATAGTGCACCCTCGGTTGGCTATTTCGGTGTCAGCGCCGGAGCGCTGGATGATCTTTCGGGTCTGGCGCTCACGACCGAGATCTTCGTCGACAGGAAACCTGACGCATACTCTTTTGCCAATGCAACCGCTAAGCTGACCGAAGCAGAATTCTTCGCGATGATCGCATCGTCGCCGGGCAAAGAGTAAACGTATGGCCGAAACAGAAATCCGCCAGTTCAACATCAATTTCGGCCCGCAGCATCCCGCGGCGCATGGCGTACTCCGCCTCGTTCTCGAACTCGATGGCGAAGTTGTCGAGCGCGTCGATCCCCATGTCGGCCTGTTGCATCGCGGCACCGAGAAGCTGATCGAGGCCAAGACCTACACGCAGGCGATCGGGTATTTCGATCGTCTCGACTACGTCGCGCCGATGAATCAGGAGCACGCCTTTTGCCTCGCCGCCGAAAAGCTGCTCGGCATCGAGGTTCCGCGCCGGGCACAATTGATCCGCGTGCTTTACTCCGAAATCGGTCGCCACCTGTCGCACCTTTTGAACGTCACGACGCAAGCGATGGATGTCGGTGCGCTCACCCCCCCGCTATGGGGCTTCGAAGAGCGTGAAAAGCTGATGACGTTCTACGAGCGGGCGTCCGGATCGCGCATGCACGCCAAATATTTCCGCATCGGCGGCGTGCATCAGGATCTGCCGCCCGAACTGATCGATGACATCTTCGACTGGTGCGATCCGTTCCTGAAAACGCTCGACGACATCGACGGCCTTCTCACCGACAACCGCATTTTCAAGCAGCGCAACGTCGATATCGGCATTGTTTCTCTGGACGAAGCCTTCAATTGGGGTTTCTCCGGCGTCATGGTCCGCGGTTCGGGCGCGGCCTGGGACTTGCGCAAGGCGCAGCCCTACGAGTGCTATTCTGAATTCGATTTCGACATTCCGATTGGCAAGAACGGCGACTGCTACGATCGCTATCTCTGCCGCATGGCTGAAATGCGCGAGAGCGTGAAGATCATGAAGCAGGCCTGCGACAAGCTGCGGGCGGAGGGCCACGGTCCGATCATGACAGCCAACAAGAAAGTCGCCGCTCCCAAGCGCGGTGAAATGAAGCGTTCAATGGAAGCGCTGATCCATCATTTCAAGCTTTATACCGAAGGCTTCCATGTGCCGGCCGGCGAGGTCTACGCCGCCGTCGAAGCGCCGAAAGGCGAATTCGGGGTCTACCTTGTCGCCGACGGCTCGAACAAGCCGTACCGCTGCAAGATCCGTGCGCCGGGCTTTCCGCATCTGGCGGCGATGGATCACATCAACCGGGGCCACATGCTGGCCGACGTCTCCGCCATCCTCGGCTCGCTCGATATCGTCTTCGGCGAAATCGATCGGTGATGGGCTAACGCCGGCATAACGCGATGGCTCGCCATTGTCCGGTGGTGCGTTGTGCTGTTTGCGCCATCCAAGAGTGAACCTCCTCGTGCTCTTTGACCCGCTCGTGGATGCCGCTCAGGCTGTCGGCGACGGCACGGATTGCGCGCATCTAGGCAGTCAGCGGCGATCGCAATTATGATGAGCCATTGTTGAGGACGGCCAAATCAATTTTTTACAACTCGTTCATACTAACCGCATCCGGATCACGGTCGCCACGCGCGTTGTGATATTGCAAAGGGGAAATCGCAGCGACGGGCTCACGCCATGATTGAGTTCGACATTCAATCCGACCTTTTCATTTCCCTCACGTTCCTCGTTTGGGCGTTCATCCTTTATCTCGTCAATGTACGCGGCAAGCGCCGCCGCACGCAGCACGAAGCCTGGCGGCGCGATTCCGAAAGCCGTTGGAGTTGATTGCGGTGCCACGCGATCCCTTCGTCCTTAACCGCACCATCACGAGCGTCTGGCCGCACTCTCCCGAATTTGCCACAACCAGAACCTGGGCTGGACCGCACCGCGGCTAAGCTCTAGGGTTGAGCTGCAACTTGTGGCGGCCTATTCAGTCGTCGTCGCAGCGGGGGAGTGTGGTCATGATCGATGAACGTTTTTTGCTGGCGGTCGCCGCGCTTGGCTGGGGCTTGTCGCTGTCAACGTATCGGCTTTTTGCACGTCGCAATGGCTGGCCGATGGGCTCCCTGCAAGCCGACCTGCCGGCGGTCCCGGTGGTGCTCGGCCTTGCGGCATTCCTGGCCGGTCTCATGTTTGCCGCCGCGCGCGGTCCCGACGATGGCGGCTGGATCATTTTGCTGTTCGGGGTGCTGCTGGCCGTGTTCTGGACCGGTTTCCTGCGTGTCGGCTCGCAGATTTCGCTTTTCCTTGCCCCCATTGCTCTGAGTTTATTGCTGCTGACGTGGTTCAGCGATTTCGACAAGCTCCTGTACTGGACGTAATTCAACACGCTGTGCCCGGCCGGTGCGGTGTTCATAGGGCGTTGCCACGCCTAGGCAATCGGACGGAGCCGCCTCGCGACATCGCGGCGCGGCCAACTCTGCGTTCGGTTATCCATCCGCGCTTGCTTTGCATTCACCAACACCGTAACTGACACCATGGACCGTCGAAGGGGTTCGAGGGTTGGGGAATATTTTCCGCACTCGCGGAACCGGGCGGTAGCTTTGCTGCGCATCAGCCACACGCCGGACCCCGCATTCTGGGCCTATAGTCGGCGAGCGGGTGTGGGGTGTCGACGTGGCCCCGACCCGGCAAGCCGGTATGGAGGCCGCATCTGGGAGCCGCGCATGGCCGTTCGCCGCTTACATCCCGATCAGCCGGCGCAATTCGCCTTCACGCCCGAAAATCTGGCGTGGGCCAATGCAACGATGGCCAATTATCCGCCCGGTAAGCAGGCATCAGCTGTCATCCCCGTCCTTTGGCGTGCGCAGGAACAAATCGGGGGCTGGATCACGGAGCCGGCCATTCGTGTCGTCGCGGACCTGCTGGGCATGGCGCACATCCGCGTTCTTGAAATCGCGACGTTCTACACGATGTTCCAATTGGCCCCGATCGGCTCGAAAGCGCACATCCAAGTTTGCGGAACGACCCCGTGCATGCTTCGCGGCGCCAGGGATCTGGTCAAGGTCTGCAAAAATCGGATTGCCAGCGATCCGTTTCATGTCTCACCGGATGGCGCGTTTTCCTGGGAAGAAGTCGAGTGCCTGGGCAGTTGCGCCAACGCCCCCATGGTCCAGATCGGCGCCGACACGTACGAAGACCTGACACCGCAAGGCTTCGAAGCGTTGCTCGACGGCTTCGCCAAAGGTTCGCCCCCCGCGCCCGGATCGCAGATCGGTCGCACGGCATCGTGCCCGGAAGGCGGGCCGACAACTTTGACCGACCCGTCGCTCTTCGACGGGTCACGCGTTGGAAAATGGCAAAAGCGTCTGAGCGCCGCTCCTGGCGGGGCGGCTCCTGCCACGCCTGCCGCGCCCGTGGCACCATCGACGCCTCCAGCTCCGGCCGCACCCGCGGCTTCCGCTTCACCGGCGCAAGCACAACCCTTTGTGCATCCCGCCGCGCTGGCGGCGATGGCGAACGCGGGGCTCGTCAAGGAACTGGAAGACCGCAGCACAAGCGGCAAACCGATGTCGGCTGGCGAACTGGCCAGTCTCGCACAACTCGCGCGCGTCAAAGGTCCAACGGCCTATGGAGCCAGACCCGACGCGACGGACGGCCCGAAGGAATAAAGCACCCGATGGCTATGCTCGCAGATCACGACCGCATTTTTACAAACCTTTACGGCCTGCATGATCAAGGTCTGAAGGCCGCGATGCGGCGCGGGCAATGGGACGGCACGAAACTGCTCATCGAGCAGGGCCACGATTGGATCATCAACGAGATGAAACAATCGGGCCTGCGTGGTCGCGGCGGCGCTGGGTTCCCCACCGGTCTCAAGTGGTCGTTCATGCCCAAGGCCGATCCGCGTCCGAGCTACCTCGTCATAAACGCCGATGAATCCGAGCCCGGCTCCTGCAAGGACCGCGAGATCCTGCGCCACGACCCCCAGCTTTTGATCGAAGGCGCGCTGCTCGCCTCCTACGCCATGCGCGCTCACAACTGTTACATCTACTTGCGCGGTGAATACATCCGCGAGCGCGAGGCCCTGCAGCGGGCGGTCGATGAGGCCTACGCCGCCAAGCTGATCGGCAAAAACAACATCCACGGCTGGGATTTCGAACTCTATCTCCACCACGGCGCCGGCGCCTACATCTGTGGCGAAGAAACGGCCCTGCTGGAGAGCCTGGAAGGAAAGAAGGGCCAGCCGCGCCTCAAGCCTCCATTCCCCGCCAACGTCGGTCTTTACGGCGCTCCCACGACGATCAACAACGTCGAGAGCATCGCCGTAGTGCCGGATATTCTGCGCCGCGGCGCGACCTGGTTTGCCTCACTCGGCAAGCCAAACAATGCCGGCACCAAGCTGTTCCAAATTTCCGGTCATGTGAACAAGCCGTGCGTGGTCGAAGAAGAAATGGGCATTCCACTGCGCCAGCTGATTGAGGAGCATTCCGGCGGCGTACGCGGCGGCTGGGACAATCTTCTGGCCGTCATCCCTGGCGGTTCGTCGGTTCCTCTGGTCCCGGCGGACATGTGTCACGATCTGACGATGGACTTCGATGCCTTGCTCAAGGTCAAATCGGGTCTCGGCACCGCCGCCATCATCGTCATGGACAAGTCGACCGACGTCGTTCGCGCCATCGCCCGGATCTCTTATTTCTACAAGCATGAGAGCTGCGGCCAGTGCACGCCATGCCGCGAAGGAACGGGTTGGATGTGGCGCGTCCTGGAACGCATGGCAGAAGGTCGCGCGGAAAAGCGCGAAATCGATCTGCTGTTGGACGTCACCAAGCAGGTGGAAGGCCACACGATCTGCGCGCTGGGTGATGCGGCGGCGTGGCCGGTGCAGGGCCTCATCCGGCATTTTCGTGGCGAAATCGAAAAGCGTATCGACACCTACCACAGTGGCCATAAAGAAGCGGCGGAGTGATGAGACGTCCCACACATCAGCTCCGATTCTGCCCGCACCAGGCGCGCGCCCCCTCACGCGGGGCACGGCGCCGACCTCTCCCCGAGGGGAGAGGTGATGAAGGAGCGCACGACCGATGACGCGTAAACTTGTTGTCGACGGGACCGAAATCGAGGTCGAGGATGGCACCACGCTGATGCACGCGTGCGAAGCCGCTGGCGCGGAGATTCCGCGCTTTTGCTATCATGAGCGGCTGTCGATTGCCGGCAACTGCCGCATGTGCCTCGTCGAGGTCGAAGGCAGCCCGAAGCCGATCGCATCCTGCGCGATGCTCGTGAACGACCTGCCGCCCAACCGTGACGGCAGCCCGAAGAAGATTTTCACGACCAGCAAGGTGGCGCGTAAGGCGCGCGAGGGCGTGATGGAGTTCCTGCTCCTCAACCATCCGCTCGACTGCCCGATTTGCGATCAGGGCGGAGAGTGCGATCTACAGGACCAGGCCATGGCGTTCGGCCTCGGCGGTTCGCGCTATGATGAAAACAAGCGCGCCGTCGAAGACAAGTATATCGGGCCGCTGATCAAAACCCACATGACGCGCTGCATCCACTGCACGCGCTGCGTGCGTTTCATGACCGAGATTGCCGGCGTCGAGGAATTGGGCCTGATCGGGCGCGGCGAAGATGCCGAGATCACGACGTATCTCGAAAAAGGCATTCTAAGCGAGATGAGCGCCAACGCGGTCGACCTTTGTCCCGTTGGGGCCTTGACCCACCGGCCTTGGGCGCACAACGCACGCCCGTGGGAACTGAAAAAAACCGAAAGCATCGACGTGATGGACGCGGTTGGCTCCGCGATCCGCATCGATACGCGTGGCCGGGAAGTCATGCGCATCCTGCCGCGCAACAACGATGCCGTGAACGAGGAATGGATTTCCGATAAGACCCGCCACGTCGTCGACGGCCTCAAAGCGCAACGCCTCGATCGGCCCTATGTGCGCAAGAACGGACGTCTCGTCGCCGCCACGTGGACGGAAGCGATGGATGCCGTTGCGCAGCGTCTGAAATCGACCACTCCATCCAGGATTGGCGCCATCGCCGGGGATCTCGCGGGCGCCGAAGAGATGTTCGCGCTGCGTGAGTTGATGGCCGGCCTCGGCGTTGTAAATCTCGACTGCCGTCAGGCGGGCGAGGCGCTCGATCCGGCCATCGGTCGGGCAGGCTACGTCTTCAACTCCACGATCGAAGGCATCGAAGCGGCCGATGCGATCATGATCATTGGCGCCAACCCACGTCTGGATGCGCCCGTTCTCAACGCTCGCATTCGCAAGCGCTGGCGCCAGGGCGGATTGCTTGTCGGCGTCATCGGCGAGGCCGCTGACCTGGGTTATTCCTACAATCACCTTGGCCGGTCGCCGGCCGCGCTGCAGCAGTTTGTCGATCACGCGCCACCGGCCAAAGTCCGGCCGATGTTCATTCTTGGCGCGAATGCGCTGGCGCGACCGGATGGTGCCGCCATTTTGGCGCTGGCAGCTCAGGCGGCCCACTCGCTCGGGGTGATCAAGGACGGTTGGAACGGCTTCAACATCCTGCATACGACGGCGGCGCGTGTGGCGGGACTTGATCTACGCTTCGTGCCGGGTCCGAACGGCCTGACGGCGGCTCAGATGGCAGCGGGCGGCGTCGACGTCGTGTTCAACCTTGGCGCCGATGAAATCGACATCGCGCCGGGTGCGTTCGTGATCTACCAAGGCAGTCACGGCGACCGCGGCGCGAATCGCGCCGACGTGATCCTGCCCGGATCAGCCTACACGGAAAAAAGCGCGACGTTCGCCAATACGGAGGGCCGCGCGCAGCAGACGGTCCGCGCCGTGTTCCCGCCCGGCGAGGCCCGCGAAGACTGGACCATTCTGCGCGCGCTTTCCGCCGAAATCGGACGACCGCTGCCCTTCGATACGTTGGAGCAGTTGCGGGCAAAGATGTATGCGGCAGCCCCCGATCTCGCCGCGATCAACATGGTCCGGCCGGTTGACCCAAAAGCCTTGGCGACACTGGCTGAGCGCACAGGCACAATCCGCGACGAACCGTTCCGCTCGCCCGTCCGCGATTTCTACCTGACAAACCCAATTGCACGCGCGTCCCAGATCATGGCCGAACTCAGCGCACTGCGTCACGCCGCGTCCGCCAAGACGCTGTCGGCGGCGGAATAAGAAAGGGCAGGGGATACCATGACCGATCAGTCGACCCTGTGGGACAGCTTGCTCTGGCTCGCGATCAACGTGGGCCTGAGCCTTGCTCTGCTTGTCGGTCTGCTCGTACTGGTCGCCTACCTGCTGCTGCTCGATCGCAAGGTCTGGGCAGCGGTTCAGTTGCGCAAGGGTCCCAACGTGGTCGGCCCATGGGGACTGTTTCAGTCTTTCGCCGACCTGATCAAATTCGCCGTCAAGGAGCCGATCATTCCTGCCGGCGCCAACAAGGGCGTTTTCCTTCTCGCGCCGCTGGCCACCGCCGTCTGCGCGCTGGCCGCGTGGGCAGTCATACCAATCAGCGAAAACAGCTGGGGCAAGTGGGTCATCTCCGACCTCAACGTCGGCATACTTTACGTGCTCGCGATATCGTCGCTGGGCGTGTACGGCGTCATCATGGGCGGTTGGGCCTCTAATTCGAAGTACCCCTTCATGGGCGCCCTGCGCTCGGCGGCCCAGATGGTTTCCTATGAGGTCTCGATCGGCTTTGTGATCATCACGGTGCTGCTATTGGTCGGGTCCCTCAATATGACCGACATCGTGCGCGCGCAGTCGAATGGCATCGGAACGTCGGCGGGTCTGCCGTCCTCATTCCTCGACTGGCACTGGCTGGTCCTGCTGCCGATGTTCGTCATCTTTTTTATCTCGGCGCTGGCCGAAACAAACCGCCCGCCATTCGACCTCGTCGAGGCCGAATCCGAACTCGTCGCGGGCTTCATGGTCGAATATTCCTCGACGCCCTACCTTTTGTTCATGCTCGGCGAATATGTGGCGATCGTCACCATGTGCGCCCTGGGTACGATCCTCTTTCTGGGCGGCTGGCTTCCCCCCGTCGACATCTTTCCGCTGAATGCCGTGCCGGGCATCATCTGGTTCATTCTGAAGGCGACATTCCTGTTCTTCATGTTCGCCATGGTGAAGGCCATGGTGCCGCGCTACCGCTACGATCAGTTGATGCGGCTGGGTTGGAAAGTGTTTCTGCCGCTGTCGCTCCTCGCCGTCGTTGTCGTTGCGGCCGTTGTTCAGTTTGGGGGGGTGTCGTGACCAGCACGCTGATCGGCCTCGGTGTGGGATTGGGCGTAGGGCTATTTGGCTTCTTCGCCATCCGGCGTCTGGCTGATCGCATCGCCGCCGCGCGTCCCGATGCTGCGGGTCAGCGAACGTCTTCCCTCATCAGATCGACGGCGGTCGTCGATCTCGTCCTCTTCACCGCCGCCGGCGCGTTGGTCGGCTGGTACGTTTTTCCGAGCGGATAAGTCATGAACATCGCCCAGGGCGTCAAATCCCTCTTCTTGATCGAATTCGTGAAGGCTTTCGGGCTCACGATGCGCTATTTCTTCGCGCCCAAGAAGACCCTCAACTATCCCTTCGAAAAGGGACCGCTGAGCCCGCGCTTTCGCGGCGAACACGCGCTCCGCCGCTATCCCAATGGCGAAGAGCGATGCATCGCGTGCAAGCTGTGCGAAGCGATCTGCCCCGCGCAGGCAATCACCATCGAAGCAGGCCCGCGCCGCAACGACGGCACGCGGCGCACCACGCGCTACGACATCGACATGACGAAATGCATTTACTGCGGGCTTTGCCAGGAAGCGTGTCCCGTCGATGCGATTGTGGAGGGCCCGAACTTTGAGTTCGCGACCGAAACGCGCGAGGAACTTTTCTACGACAAGGACAAGCTGCTCGCGAACGGCGACCGGTGGGAGCGCGAGATCGCGCGTAACATGGCCGCCGATGCGAAATACAGGTGAGACGCCCCGGTCCGGGTACGGGTCGAGGGGAAGGCTAGGAATCGAATGTTGACGGCTGTGTTCTTCTATCTCTTTGCGGTGCTGGCGATCGGGTCCGCGACGATGGTGATCGTCGCGCGCAACCCTGTGCACGCGGTGTTGTTCCTCATCCTCACGTTTTTCAACGCCGCCGGGTTGTTCATTCTTCTCGGCGCCGAATTCCTCGCCATGCTGCTCGTCATCGTCTACGTCGGCGCGGTCGCGGTGCTGTTCTTGTTTGTCGTCATGATGCTCGATGTCGATTTCGCCGAACTGCGCGCCGGGTTCATCAACAATGCACCCATTGGCCTGATCGTTGCCGGTATTGTGCTCATCGAACTCGTCGCCCTGTTCGTAACCGGCGCCGCCGGAGGGCTGCCCGCCTCGATCCCGGTCCCGGCACCCGGCGTGGAAACGCTGACCAATACCGAGCAGATCGGCCGCGTGCTCTATACCAAGTATGTTTATTTCTTCCAGGCGGCGGGCCTCGTGCTTCTTGTCGCAATGATTGGCGCCATCGTTCTGACGCTGCGCCATCGCGACGGCGTCAAGCGGCAGTCCATTGCAGCCCAGAACGCGCGCACGCCAGCAACCGGTCTCGAAGTCATCAAGGTCCCGTCAGGCGGATCGGTGTTCCCAGCGTCGGAGGGCCCCCGATGACGGGACTGCTGCTAAAGGGATTGGGGCTTTTTCTTCTGGCCGCCGCGTTGAGCGCCGCGCTGAGCTATTTGGTTCCCGGCAAACTTTTGCCGCTGGTGCGCGGTGCCGTGTGGCTGCTGCCGCTCGTCTTTCTGGGAATTGAATTCTGGGCGAGTGAGGCGTCGCACGATCTCAATTGGAGCGCCGTGTGGCGCGGGGTCGTGTCGGCGGCCGCGCAAACGTTGTTGTTTTGGCCCGGCGCACTCGCTGGGCACTACGCCGTGACGCGCTTCCTGCGCGCCGATCAGGGTGGCCGGGGGAACATTGCCGCATGATAATCGGGCTCGCTCACTATCTGACGCTGGCTGCCTGCCTGTTCACGCTCGGGATCCTCGGCATCTTCCTCAACCGGAAGAACGTGATCGTCATCCTGATGTCGGTCGAACTCATGCTGCTCGCCGTCAATCTCAACCTCGTCGCGTTTTCCGCCTTCCTCGGCAACATCACCGGGCAGATCTTCGCGCTGTTCATTCTGACCGTTGCGGCGGCCGAGGCTGCCATCGGGCTGGCGATAATCGTCGTCTACTATCGCAACCGTGGCTCGATCGCGGTCGAAGACATCAACATGATGAAGGGCTGAGCCGGCGATGATCTATTCCGCTATCGTCTTGCTGCCGCTTCTGGGCGCGCTCATCGCGGGACTTTTCGGCCGCCTGATTGGCGACCGCCCATCCGAAGTGATCACGACCGCGTTCATGCTGATCGCCGCAGGTTTGTCCTGGTTCGTCTTCATCGAAACCGGTTTTGCGCACGATGCCACCAAGGCGGCCATCAAAGTTCCGCTCATGCGCTGGATTACCTCCGGCGACCTTGAAGCCGCCTGGGTGTTGCGCATCGACACGCTGACCGCCGTAATGCTGGTCGTGGTGACGACGGTGTCGTCTCTCGTGCACCTCTATTCGATCGGCTACATGCACGAAGACGACAGCCGCCCGCGCTTTTTTTCCTACCTGTCACTGTTCACGTTCGCCATGCTCATGCTGGTGACGAGCGACAACCTTTTACAGATGTTCTTTGGCTGGGAAGGCGTCGGACTCGCGAGCTATCTGCTGATCGGATTCTGGTATCACAAGCCGTCGGCCAACGCGGCGGCAATCAAGGCTTTCGTCGTCAACCGCGTCGGCGATTTTGGCTTCGCGCTGGGCATTTTCGGCGTTTTCTTCGCCTTCCAAACCGTCAGCCTGGACGAAATCTTCCGCCAGGCACCCGACATGGCCGGCAAGACGATGAACTTCCTCGGCTACGACGTCGACATCATGACCACGCTGGCGCTGCTCCTCTTCATGGGCGCGATGGGCAAGTCGGCGCAGTTTTTGCTGCACACCTGGCTGCCCGACGCCATGGAGGGCCCGACCCCGGTGTCGGCGCTCATTCACGCCGCCACGATGGTCACAGCCGGCGTGTTCATGGTGGCGCGCTTGTCGCCGCTGTTCGAACAGGCCCCGATGGCGCTCGAATTCGTCGTGCTCATCGGCGCCGTTACGGCCTTCTTTGCCGCGACCGTCGGCCTCGTGCAGAACGACATCAAACGCGTGATTGCGTATTCTACATGCTCGCAGCTTGGTTACATGTTCGTGGCCTGTGGTGTCGGCGCTTACACGGTCGGCATCTTCCACCTGTTCACGCACGCCTTCTTCAAAGCGCTGCTCTTCCTTGGCGCCGGCTCGGTCATCCACGCGATGCATCACGAGCAGGACATGCGCAAAATGGGCGGGCTGCGCGGCAAGATCCCGATCACATGGGCCATGATGCTGATCGGCACGCTGGCGTTGACCGGCGTCGGCATTCCCCATGTCGGCGGGTTTGCCGGATTTCATTCAAAGGACGCCATTGTCGAGGCCGCCTACGCCGCGCACACGCCTGGCAATTACGCGTTCTGGCTGCTCATCGTCGCGGCCCTGATGACATCGTTCTACTCCTGGCGGCTGATGTTCATGACCTTCTACGGCACGTCGCGCGCCGACCACGAAACCTACGAGCACGCCCACGAGAGCCCGCCCGTGATGCTGATCCCGCTGTACGTATTGGCGGCGGGTGCAGTTTTGGCCGGCATCGTTTTCGCGCCGTCCTTCATCGGCCATCACTTGGCGGAGTTCTGGGGCACGTCGGTTACGCCCGACAAGGACATCATGCATCACATGCACGAGGTGCCGGAGTGGGTCTTCTGGGCACCGTTTACGGCCATGGTGGCGGGCTTCGGCCTCGCCTACCTGTTCTACATCGCTCAACCCGAACTTCCCGGAAAAACCGCGCGCACGTTCCGGCCGCTTTACCTGTTCCTGCTCAACAAGTGGTACATCGACGAACTGTACGACTTTGTGTTCGTCCGCCCTGCCAACGCGCTCGGCCGCCTGTTCTGGAAGGGCGGTGACGGCGCCATCATCGACGGCACCATCGACGGCACGGCCGCCAGCGTTGGTTGGGCCACGGGCAAGATTGTCCGGCTGCAGACCGGGTATGTCTACCACTACGCCTTCGCCATGCTGATCGGTGTCGCACTGATCGTCACGTGGTTCGCATGGCCGGCGGGGATTGTGAAATGATCATTACGACCCAACCGATCCTGTCCATCGTCACATTCCTCCCGCTCGTCGGCGCGCTCTTCATCGCGACCCTGCCCAAGGCTGCGGCCAACAACGCCCGCTGGGTGGCGCTTTGGACGACCATCGTCACCTTCGCCGTCTCGCTGCTGATCTGGGCGAACTTCGATGCATCGACGGCGGCCTTCCAGTTCGTCGAAGAATACGAATGGCTGGGACCGATCAAATACAAGGTCGGAGTCGACGGCATCTCGATGCTGTTCGTGATCCTGACCACGTTCCTCATGCCGCTCTGCGTACTCGCCAGCTGGCAGTCGATCGACGAGCGCGTGAAGGAGTACATGATCGCGTTTCTTGTTCTGGAATCACTGATGATCGGCGTCTTCGTCGCGCTCGATCTCGTCCTGTTCTACCTCTTCTTCGAAGGCGGCCTGATCCCGATGTTCCTCATCATCGGGGTCTGGGGCGGACCGCGGCGCGTTTATGCGAGCTTCAAGTTTTTCCTCTACACACTGCTCGGCTCTCTCTTGATGCTCATCGCCATTCTGGTCATCTACGGCCACACGGGCACAACCGACATTCCAGCGCTGATCCAGTCGGCGCGCCTGCCAGCCGACATGCAGTTCTGGCTCTGGCTCGCCTTCTTCGCCTCGTTCGCGGTCAAGATGCCGATGTGGCCGGTGCACACCTGGCTTCCCGATGCGCACGTCGAGGCCCCGACCGCCGGCTCCGTCATCCTCGCCGCGATCCTGCTCAAGATGGGCGGCTACGGATTTCTGCGCTTCTCCCTCCCCATGTTCCCGCTCGCGACCGAACAGTTGGCCCCGCTCATCTTTGTGTTGTCGGTTGTCGCGATCATTTACACCTCCCTCGTCGCGCTGGCGCAGGAGGACGTGAAGAAGCTGATCGCTTACTCGTCCGTCGCCCACATGGGCTTCGTCACGATGGGCATTTTCACGGTGACGACACAAGGCGTGGACGGGGCGATCTTCCAGATGCTGTCGCACGGCATTGTGTCGGCGGCGCTGTTCCTGTGCGTCGGTGTCATCTACGACCGCATGCATACGCGGCAAATTTCGGCCTACGGCGGCCTTGCCGATCGGATGCCGATCTATGCAGCATTCTTCATGGTGTTCACCATGGCCAACGTCGGCTTGCCCGGCACCAGCGGCTTCGTCGGCGAGTTCCTGACGCTCCTGGGGGCCTTCAAGGTCAACACCTGGGTCGCCGTCCTGGCTACCACCGGCGTCATCCTGTCGGCCTGCTACGCGCTCTATCTCTATCGCGCGATTGTCTTCGGACCGCTGGAAAAGCCGGCGCTGAAGCTGTTGCCCGACCTGTCGGCGCGCGAAGTGGTTGTGCTTGGCCCGCTCGTCGTTCTCACCCTTCTGTTCGGGTTCTATCCAGCACCGATCCTCGATGTGACGGCGGTGTCGGTGCAGAACCTCGTCGCGCAGTACGAGGCCGCCGTAGCCGGCGCCGCTAAAGCCGCGACCTTGCCCTGATCGGAGCCTCCATGGAAACGCTCGCAGCCTTCGCACCTGCCCTGCCCGAGATCATCCTCGCCGCCGGAGCAATGGTATTCCTGATGCTCGGCGTCTTCAGCGCCGACAATGCGCGCACGGGCGTGTTCATCGGCTGGCTGACCGTCCTGCTGATGGCCGGCGTCGCGATTATGATCGGCACCGGTGGCGCGGAGCGTGTCGAGCTTTTTGATGGCGCCTTCGTGGTCGATGCGTTCTCGCGCTTCTGCAAGGTTTTGATCCTCGGCGCGGCAGCCGTTTCACTGATGCTCAGCTTCGGCTATTTCGAGCGCGAGCGGATCATGAAGTTCGAGATCCCCGTCCTCGCGCTCCTGTCGACGGTCGGCATGTTCATGATGGTGTCGGCCAACGACCTGATCTCGCTCTATCTTGGTCTCGAATTGATGAGCCTCGCGCTGTATGTGCTGGCGGCCGTGCACCGGGACTCGTTACGGTCGTCTGAGTCGGGCTTAAAATATTTTGTTCTCGGCGCCCTGTCGTCCGGCATGCTGCTCTATGGCGCTTCACTGATCTACGGCTTCACGGGCACCACCTCGTTCACCGCGCTGGCGTCCACTTTGCAAGCCGGCGAGGCGGCTCAAAACCTTGGACTCATCGTTGGCCTCGTCTTCCTGCTTGTCGGCCTCGCGTTCAAGATCTCGGCAGTCCCGTTCCATATGTGGACACCCGATGTTTACGAGGGTGCGCCGACACCCGTCACGGCGTTCTTCGCCGGCGCCCCGAAGGTCGCCGCCATGGCGCTGCTCTTGCGCGTCCTGCACGATGCATTCCCCGGGATGCTATTCCAGTGGCAGCAGATCATTGTCTTTCTGTCCGTTGCCTCAATGCTTTTGGGTTCGTTCGCAGCCATCGGCCAGACCAGCATCAAGCGCCTCATGGCCTTTTCCTCGATTGCCAATGTCGGCTTCATCCTGATCGGTCTGGCGGCGGGCACGCAGTACGGCGTGTCGTCCGTTTTGATTTATCTGGCGATCTACGTTGTCATGACGCTCGGTAGCTTCGCCGTCGTCCTCGCGATGCGCCGCGCCAACGAGATGGACGAAACCATAGGTTCGCTCGCCGGTCTGTCGCAGACCAACCTTCCGCTGGCGGTCGCCTTCGCCGCGCTGCTCTTTTCGCTGGCCGGCATTCCCCCGCTCGCCGGCTTCTTTGCCAAGTTCTACGTCCTCGACGCGGCGATCAAGGCGGGTCTCACGCCGCTCGCGATCATCGGCGTTCTGGCCAGCGTCGTTGGTGCGTTCTACTATCTGCGCCTCGTCAAGATCATGTTTTTCGATGCGCCGGGCGAAGCGTTCACGCAGGCCGAACCTGCCGTGCGCTGGGTCTTCACCCTGTCGGCCCTCCTGGTCACATTCTATGTGGTCTATCCCGCATTCTTGCTCGACGCCGCCGGCACCGCCGCGCGCGCGCTGGTGCCCTGACGGGTGGCGCCAGTGCCTCCCTGGCCGCCGCTCGGTCCCGCCCGCGTGGTGCATCTTGCCGAGACGGGGTCGACCAACAGCGAGGCCCTGCGCCTCGCGTCACATGGCGCTGCAAGCGGCACGTGGGTCATTGCCGACCGGCAGACGGCCGGGCGCGGCCGCTCTGGCCGCAGTTGGCAGTCGGAGCCCGGCAATTTCTACGCAAGCCTAATCCTGCGCGATGTATTTCCGTTGGAGAAGGCCGCCCAGTTGGCCCTCGTCAGCGGTGTCGCGGTCCACGCGGCCGTTACGGCAGCAGCGGGCGAAAATCTGCAAGCCGCGCATGCTTTGCTCGAGCTGAAGTGGCCGAATGATATTTTGCTGGGACGCCGAAAACTGGGTGGTATTCTTGTCGAAAGCAGCGTGACGGGCCGCAACAAGGGCGCGCTTGCCGTTGTCGGAATCGGGCTCAATCTGGCTCATCATCCTGACCTGCCCGGCGGCACGGCAACGGACATTTTGGCAGCTGGTGCGTCGATTGCTCCGTTGAATTTCCTTCCCAGTCTCGATGGGACCATGCAGGAATGGAATTCGAAGTGGGCGTCCGGCACTGGATTCCCGGCCGTCCGCGAGGCTTGGCTCGCCCGGTCGCTTCCGCTGGGCGTCGGCCTCACGGTCAATTCCGGCCGCGGTGCGGTGAAGGGCGTGTTCGCGGGGCTTGATCCCGACGGAGCGCTGCTTCTCACCGACGAGACCGGAGCCCTGCAGACGGTGACGTTCGGAGACGTAGCGCTCTCGACCTGAGGGGGCGCGGCGCGCGAACTGGCGTTTGACAGAAACGATAAGCGGCAAGGGCTGGCGCGCGAATGGCGAAAAACGGCAACGGCGAGGCAAAGAGCGGCAAGCCCGAACTGGTGTTTGCGGCTCTGGGTGGTCTCGGAGAGGTGGGCATGAACGCCTACCTTTATGGCATTGGGCCGGCGGATAACCGCGAATGGCTGATCGTCGATCTCGGCATCACCTTTCCCGAAGGCGAGGACGATCCCGGCGTCGACGTGATCCTGCCCGACGTGCGCTTTTTGGAGGCGCAGAAAAAGCAGATCGCAGGCCTCATCATCACCCACGCCCATGAGGATCATCTCGGCGCCGTGCTCGAACTCTGGCCGCGTCTGCAATGCCCGGTTTACGTCACGCCGTTTACAGCCGGCATGCTGAAGTCGAAGACGGCCGACTATGGCCGCGGCCGCGACATGCCCATGACGATCATCCCGCTCGACAGCCGCTTTCATGTCGGATCGTTCGACGTGGAACTGGTCAGCGTCGCCCACTCGGTGCCCGAAACGAGCGGTCTTATTTTGCGCACGTCGCTCGGCACCGTCTATCACACCGCCGATTGGAAGATCGACGCCACCCCTTACATCGGCGAACCGGCCAAACCTTCGCGTCTATCGGCAATCGGCGACGAAGGCGTCCTCGCTTTGGTGTGCGATTCGACCAATGCCATGCGCGACGGCGAGAGCCCGAGTGAAACTGAAGTCGCCGAGAGCATCGCTGAGATCGTCGCCAAGGCTCCCAATCGCGTTGTGGTCACGACGTTTTCCTCGAATGTTGCACGGATCAAGGCCTGCTACGAGGCCGCCCGCAGGTCGGGCCGTCGCCTCGTCGTTGCTGGCCGTGCGCTGCATCGTGTCATCGAAGTCGCGATTGAAACCGGCTACCTGCCGAAAGACTTCACGTGGTCCGATCAGCAGCAGTTCAAGTATTTCAAGCGCGAAGAAGTGGTCCTGCTGTGCACCGGCAGCCAGGGCGAGCCGCGCGCCGCCATGGCCCGCATCGCCGAGAACGAACACCCCGAAGTCTCTCTCGACAAGGGTGACCTGGTGCTCTTTTCGTCACGCGCCATTCCCGGCAACGAAAAGGGCATCGGACACATCCAGAACGCACTCGTTCGCGCCGGCTGCGAAGTCATGACCGACGGCGACGCGCTAATCCACGTCACCGGCCATCCCCGCCGCGGGGAGCTGCGCCAGATGTACGGCTGGATCCGCCCTCGCATTGTCGTTCCCATGCATGGCGAGGCACGCCACTTGATGGCCAATGCAGCGCTCGCCCGCTCGCTCGGCGTCGGCGAAGTCGTCCCCACCTTCAACGGCGAGATGGTGCGGCTTGCTCCCGGTCCCGCCCGCAAGATCGACGACGTTCCCGTCGGCCGCCTCTTCCGCGATGGCAATTTGCTGGTCCCCGAAGGCGAGGGACCTGTTCGTGAAAGGCGCAAGCTGGCCGCTGTCGGCGTCGCGGTCGCCAGTCTCGTCCTATCGCGCAAGGGTGAATTGATCGCCGATCCGATCGTCGAACTCGACGGTGTCCCAATCGAAGATGCCGCCGGCGAAAGCATGCTCGACATCGCCTACGATGCGGTCGAGGGCACGCTGAAGTCGATCCCGCCCGCCCGCCGCCGCGATCCCGATCTTGTCGAGGAAGCCGTGCGCAAGGCCCTGCGCAACGCGATCCATGCGGCCTGGGGCAAAAAGCCGATCTGTAAGGTGATGGTCTCGATGGTCGACGCGCGGTGACGACCGCACCCGCTGCCGCACGGGGTTGGAATCTGAGCGACCCTCGCGCTAGATAGCGGCCAAGGTTCCAACAGATGAACGAAAGGGCACGACCATGATCGGGCGTCTCAACCATGTGGCCATCGCGGTGCGCAACCTCGAAGCAGCCGTCGCAACCTATAAAGACGCGCTCGGCGCCAAGGTTTCCGAAGCCACCGCCGAGCCCGAACATGGCGTTACCGTCGTGTTTGTGGAACTGCCCAACACCAAGATCGAATTCCTCGAACCGTTGGGCGAGAATTCACCGATCGCCAAGTTTCTGGAGCGCAATCCGGACGGCGGTATTCACCATGTCTGCTACGAGGTCGACGACATCCTGGCCGCCCGCGACCAGTTGAAGGCCAGAGGCGCCCGCGTGCTGGGCGACGGCAATCCCAAGATCGGTGCGCACGGCAAGCCGGTCCTCTTCCTGCATCCAAAGGACTTTCTTGGCACGCTGACCGAGTTGGAACAGGTATGACGATCGCCCTCGGGTTCGCTCTCTACTTCATGATCTGGTGGCTCGTGCTGTTCACCGTGCTGCCGTTCGGTGTCGTCACCCAGGATGAAACCACCGATGTGGTTCCAGGGACACCCGGTAGCGCTCCATCGAAGTTCAATTGGCAAAAAGTCTTCCTCGTCAATACCGTGGTTGCTACCCTGGCTTTTGCGGTCGTGTGGACGGCCCTCGAAAACAATTGGCTTGGCACCACGCCACCACTCGAGGACGCCCCGCCCGCCCTGAAGGTCGAAGCGCCAAAGCCTGGCTAAGGGCCGGCTCGGCGGAGGCTTTCAGGTTTTGTTGCGGCTTCGGTCCGCCTCGGGGGAGGGGCGGGCAGAGGGCTTTGATAGCATCGGGCGGGTTGGTGTGATGCGTTGGGCTTTGGGGGGTATGGCGCGGGTCGCGGCGGCGATTATCGCGTTTGTGTGGGTTTCACCGGCATTCGCCGCGGAACTGCGCATCGAATACAAGGAGTTGGCTGCGATTGCGCAACAGGCGCTTGGCGGCGCAAAGCTTCGCCTGCATAACGCGCCCGCCGGCGGAATTCTCGACTTTTCGGCCGGCTCATCCGTCACTATCGGCACCACGGCGGTGCCGATCCCTGTCCCAGCGCGTACCTTCGCCATCGCCGGCGGCAACTACGCCTACTATCTGAACGATATTAATTCCACCGCGGTCACCTTCGAATTCATTCCCGGCGCGGTCCGGCTGACGCTGCTCTTCGAAAGTGACAACCCTGAATTGATCGGACGCTGCCGCTCTGGGATCTGCGCCCCGATCAACGCCTTGCCGCGGATTGAGTGGTCCAACGCGTCCGTTTCCATCGATCTGGCGCCCGTCGGCCTGGGTGACAGCCTGTCGCTCGAAGCCAAGGCGGTGAAGATCGGCGGAACATTTGTCCCGGCGTGCGCGCCAAGTGCCGCTTTGATCTCGGGCGGCATCTGCAAGTCGGTGTTGTCAAAGGCGCGCCAAGCCGTCGCCAAACTGCGAGGCGATCTTGACGGGCTCCTGCGCTCCGAAGTCAACAAGCCGGACGTTCAAGCCAAAATCGCAGCCGAACTGAAAAAGCGGCTGGTGCTGGGTCCAGCTGGGGCTTTGATCATCAGAGCCGTGACGACGGACGAGAGCGCCGTCTCGATCTCATTCTGCCTGGCCTGCGGTGGCTGAGCCGGAATCTTGAGCCGGAAGCAACAGCCGACGGCCTTCCACACGCCGCCCGTTGCCGGAGCCACGGCCAGCCGCTAATGACGGCGGAGCAAGCGGCCGACTCAGAGGCAATTCTGTGACCGGCCGCACCATAGCATTCTGTTGATTAGGCCCCCCATGCGTCCCATGTCGACTGCCGCATCCGTCTTTTTCGCACCGCGGGCCGCCCGCGACACCGGCGGTGCTCGATGAGCAAGCGCGCTCTCACGGTCACTCGTGAGCAAAGTTTCCCCGAGTGGTATCAAGAGGCGGTTCGCGACGGCGACATGGCCGAGCAGAGCCCCGTTCGCGGCTGCATGATCATCAAGCCCTGGGGCTGGGGCGTGTGGGAGCGGGTTCAGGCCGAACTCGATCAGCGCATCAAGGATACGGGTCACGAGAACTGCTACTTCCCGCTGTTTATTCCCATGAGCTTCATCGCCAAGGAGGCGGAGCACGTCGAGGGCTTCGCCAAGGAAATGGCGGTCGTCACGCATCACCGCCTCAAGAATGAGGGCGGCAAGTTGGTGCTCGACCCTGACGCGAAACTTGAGGAGCCCTTGATCGTCCGGCCGACCTCGGAAACAATCATCGGGGACGCCTTTCAGCGCTGGATCAAGAGCTATCGTGACCTGCCGCTGCTCATCAACCAGTGGGCCAACGTGGTTCGCTGGGAAATGCGCACGCGGCTGTTCCTTCGCACCACCGAGTTCCTTTGGCAGGAAGGCCACACGGCGCACGCCGACCGAGACGATGCGATGGCCGAAACATTGAAGATGCTCGAAGTCTATCGCGAGTTTGCCGAAAACGTTCTCGCCATGCCCGTGATCGCTGGAGAGAAACCCGCCAACGAACGCTTCCCCGGAGCCGACAACACCTATTCCATCGAAGCCATGATGCAGGATGGCAAGGCTCTCCAAGCCGGCACGTCGCATTATCTCGGCACGCATTTCGCTAAAGCACAGAACATCCAATTTCAAAACCAGGACGGCAAGCTCACCCACTGCCATACAACGAGCTGGGGTGTGTCCACGCGCCTCATCGGCGGCGTCATCATGAGCCACGGCGACGACGATGGTCTCCGGCTGCCACCCAAAATCGCCCCGCGTCAGATCGTGATCGTGCCGATGCTGCGCGACAAGCCGGAAGATGCAGAGCTGAAATCCTACTGCGCCGAACTCGAAGTTGAGTTGAAGGCGCAGGGCCTTCGCGTGCTTGTCGATTTAAAACCGATCAAGTCGGCCGAGAAACGCTGGAACTGGGTCCGTCGTGGCGCGCCCGTTATCGTCGAGGTGGGCGGCCGCGATGCCGCCGGCGGCAATGTCACGTTCATGCGCCGCGACCGTCTGCGCGATGGCGACAAGGTCGTGTCGCAGACGCAATCGCGGGCCGAGTTCGTCGCTGGGGCGCGCACGTTGCTGGAGGCCATTCAGGATGCTTTGTTTGCCGAGGCAAAAGAGCGCCTCGAAAGCAACATCGTCACCCACGTCAGGTCGTTCGCCGATATCGAATCTCATTTCGGCGTCGCGGCGGGCGACGACGACGCAGGTGAATTCAAAGGCTGGGCCGGTGTCATGTGGGCAAAGCCCGAGGGCGCGGCTCTCGACGCGATCGCCGAGCAGTTGAAAGCCTTGAAGCTGACGATTCGCAATGCGCCCCTGGTTCAGCCGCCACTCGACGGACAATGCTGCGTTTTCAGCGGTGAACCGGCGCGCGAATACGTGTTGATTGGACGGTCTTATTGACCGGCGGCCCTGGCAAAACAGGGCAGAATCGACGGCAACGTAATCTGGCCCGATTGCGCCGCTAGGCGTGCTACAGCCATCCGGCCGGTTGCATTGGGAAACCCGGTCGCACTTGGAAACGCCAGGCTTGGAAAACGGGTACGGAGCCACAGCTGCATGACCGCGATACCTGACACCAAACCTTTTGCGCCATTCGAATGGCTGCTGGCCGGCAGATATTTGCGCGCACGCCGGAAGGAAGGCTTTATTTCCGTCATCGCCGGATTCTCTTTCCTGGGAATCACGCTCGGCGTTGCAACACTGATCATCGTCATGGCCGTGATGAATGGATTTCGCAAAGATCTGTTCGCCAAGATCCTCGGCCTCAATGGCCACGTCATCGTTTACAAGATCGGTGAACCGTTCACGGACTACGTCGACAAGTCGGCAAAAATCGCCGCCGTGCCGGGCGTCACGCATGCCATACCGATTGTCGAGGGTCAGGTGATGGTCTCATCCAGCGCCCAGGCGTTGGGTGCATTGGTGCGCGGCATCGCTGAAAAGGACTTGAAATCGCTGAAACTCGTCGCCGACAACATCCGCGGCGGCTCGCTTGACGGCTTTGACAACAGCCAGTCGATCGCCATCGGCACACGGCTCGCCAATTCGCTCTATGTCAATGTCGGGGATACGCTGACGCTCGTGTCTCCGCGTGGCGCCGCGACACCGTTCGGCACCGCCCCGCGTTCCAAGCCCTATATGGTCTCGGCAATTTTCGAGCTCGGGATGTCCGAATACGATAAGACCATGATCTTCATGCCGCTGCGCGAGAGTCAGCGCTATTTCTCCAAGGGCGACGAAGCCGATGTCCTTGAGGTGGTAGTCGACAATCCCGAGCGGGTGGATCTGTTCGCCGCCGAGATTCGCGGCGCGGCTGGACCGACGATCAACGTCACCGACTGGCGGCAGAAGAACGAAACCTTCTTCACCGTCCTCGAAGTCGAGCGCAACGTGATGTTCATCATCCTGTCGCTTATCATCCTCGTTGCGGCTTTGAATATCATCTCCGGCATGATGATGCTGGTGAAGGATAAGGGTCGCGACATCGCGGTGTTGCGCACCATGGGTGCTTCAAAGAACGCCGTGATGCGGGTTTTCCTCATAACCGGCGCCTCGATTGGCGTCGTCGGGACCCTGGCGGGGCTCATTCTCGGGATCGTGTTTTGTTGGAATATCGAGAGTATCCGTCAGTTCATTACCTGGATGACGGGCACCCCGATGTTTGATCCCAATATCTACTACCTGACCAAGCTGCCGGCGGAAATCAATCCATCTGAGACAGCCTGGATCGTTTTCATGGCACTCGCTCTGTCGATCTTGGCAACGCTCTATCCGTCGTGGCGCGCCTCCAAGCTCGACCCCGTCGAAGCACTCCGGTACGAATAAGGAGAGCCGGACAGATGCTCGACACGCCGACAACCACAGCCGTCCTCAAGCTCGACGGCCTGATGCGCTCGTTCAAGCAAGGCGAGCGCGAAATCGTAGTTCTCAATGGCGCAAGCGCTGCAATTTATCCCGGCGAATCCGTTGCGCTCGTCGGTCCCTCCGGCGCGGGCAAGTCTACGCTTCTGCACATCGCGGGTCTGCTTGAGACACCGACAGCGGGTTCGGTCGTGATGGGCGGACGCGACTGCTCAAAGCTCGGCGACGACCAGCGTACGCGCATCCGGCGCACGGATGTCGGATTCATTTATCAGTTCCACCAGCTGTTGCCGGAGTTCTCCGCACTCGAGAACGTCATGATGCCGCTGATGATCCTAGGCAAGCCGCGCCGCGAGGCTGTCGCGCGGGCAACCGATCTCCTCTCGACATTGGGCCTGTCGCACCGCCTGGAGCATCGTCCGGCGCAGTTGTCGGGCGGCGAACAACAGCGGACCGCCATCTGCCGCGCGCTGGCCAATAAGCCCAAACTCATCCTCGCCGATGAGCCCACGGGCAATCTCGACCCGAAAACGTCCGAACTCGTGTTCCACGAATTGATCGGACTGTTCAAAAGCGAAGGGGTGGCCGCGCTGATCGCGACCCACAACCTGGATATCGCAGCCCGCATGGATCGCATTCTGCGCATGGAAAATGGCCAACTCGTCGAGGTGGCTCCAGATGCCGTTCGCTAAAAAAATCCACGGGACGACCTTATGAGTACTCCCGTCACGAGACCGTTACGTAGCCGCGCTGGGATATCAATCGGTCCGGCAGCCGCCTGTCCGCTGCGAAAGGTTTGACATGGTTTGGAAGAGCGCGCTGACCCGTTGGGTGTTTTGTATGAGCGTCTTAGCGCTACCGGGACATGCCGGCGCCCACAGCAATGATTCCGTTCCGCCTTCGACCCCATCGGCCCTGCAAGCCCGCAAACTCGATGTCGGCAAAATTCCGCGAACGTATCAGCTCTATGTTCCGCAAGGTGGCGGCCGTGCACCCGGCCCGGTCATGATCGTCCTGCACGGGGCCGGCGGCACCGGCGCCCGCATGCACACGTATTTCGGATCCGCACCGGCAGCGGATCGGGCGGGGTTTGCCGTGGCCTATCCCGACGGAGTGAACGGCCAGTGGAACGACGGCCGTCCCCCGAGCCTACGCTACCTGCCCCAGCTGCAAGATGTGGACGATGTCGGCTTTATCGCAGCGGTCGCCCAGGATCTGATTGCCCGCCGCATTGCCGACCCGCGCCGCATTTTCATCGTCGGACTGTCGAACGGCGGCGGCATGGCGTTGCGCATCGCTTGTGACCGGCCCGACACCGCAGCGGGATACGGTTTCATCGCCGCGCCCGCCGGCGATCTGGTGATCAACGCCTGCCGCGGTGGCCGGCCGCGGCCCATACTGCTCATCCATGGAACCAAGGACCGGACCATTCCTTACGGCGGGGGCGTGATCCGCAAGTCGGCGTTAGATCGCCTGCTGTCGGCGCCGGAGCAAGCGCAGTTTTGGGCGCGGCGCAACGGCTGCCTCGATACGGTGGCGTTGAACGACCTGCCCGATCTCGATCCGTCCGATAACACGCGCATTCAACGCGCGGCGTATCAATCGTGCCCCAACGGCGCACCGGTAGAACTGCTGACGATCGAGGGCGGTGGTCACCAGCCGCCGATCGCAAAAGCTGGCGCAGCCACCGCCACGGGATCGCCTGTCGGAATGCTCGGCAGTCGCAGCCATGACCTTGACGCCACGGAAGCGATGTGGCGGTTTTTCAATTCCGGGCCCCAGGCAAGCGGAGCGGCCGCCGGCATCTCCGGGCGGCGATAGTCAGGGCTTAGGATAGCCGCGGGTCGCCATCGCGCAGCGGTGCGCCGGGAAAACTGTCGTTCTGCATCATCATGTCAATGAGCGCGGCCATGGGATACTCCATCGGTTAAGGTTTCAATATCAAGGAACCTAACCCTGGCCGTGGCAGCCTGCTGTTCCGCCCGGAACAGGCGTCCGTCGCCGGCCACCGATCGCGCGGCGGAAGAGATCGTCGAATAAGTGTTGAAAACGCCGTCGCTCCCTGGCTGGCCGGGCTAATCTCTCCCGATGACCGAATCTCCCATGATGCCGAAATTCATCCATCTCAAGGTTCATTCCGCCTATTCGCTGCTTGAAGGCGCGTTGCCGATCGCCAAGCTGGCGAAGCTATCGGACGGCTACGGTTTTCCAGCTCTCGGCCTGACCGACACCAACAACATGTTCGGCGCGCTCGAATTCTCCGACAAGCTCGCCGGTGCCGGCATTCAGCCGATCGTCGGTGTTTCGCTTGCCTGCCAGCTTAAAGAGAAGGGCAGCGCTCCGGGACAGCTTCCGGGCCCGAGTGTGCGCCAGCATACCTGGCGCGATGGTCTCCTAGCGCTCTACGCCATGAACGAGGCCGGCTACGCAAATCTGATGAAGCTCGTCTCGATTGCGCATCTGGGCACGGCTGGCGAAGACGCGCCATTCGTCACCGCGATTGCAATCGCAGCCCATGCCGAAGGTGTCATCGCGCTGACCGGCGGTCCTGATGGACCGATCGATCGCGCCCTGCTCGACGGTCAGCCGGGCCTCGCCGAAGAGCGCTTGGCCTTTCTCAAGACCGCTTTTGGCGACCGGCTGTATGTCGAGGTTCAGCGGCACGGTACGCGAGCCGAGCAGGAGGTCGAACCCCAGCTTCTCCGCCTCGCCTACGACCAAGATGTGCCGATCGTCGCCACGAACGAAGTCTACTTCGCGACACCGGACGACTACGAAGCCCACGACGCGCTATTGTGCATCGCCGACGGCCGCTACGTCGGCGAGGACGACCGCCGCCGTGTGACGCGCGAACATCACATGAAGAGCGCCGACGATATGGCGGCCGTATTTGCCGACTTGCCGGAAGCGCTTGCCAACACGGTCGAAATTGCACGGCGGTCTGCATTTCGGCCGCAAGGCAGAAAGCCAATCCTGCCCCGCTTCGTGCAGACGAGCGCGGCGTCGGAAGCCGATCAGCTGGCCGCCGAAGCAGCCGAATTGAAACGTCAGGCCGAGGAGGGGTTGCGCACGCGGCTTGCCGTGCTCCCGTTGGCGCCGGGCTTCACGACAGAGGATTACTGGAATCGCTTGGCGTTCGAAGTCGACGTGATCACGAAGATGAAGTTCCCCGGCTACTTCCTGATCGTTGCCGATTTCATCAAATGGTCGAAGGCGAACCGGATCCCCGTCGGGCCGGGGCGCGGTTCGGGCGCCGGCTCCCTCGTCGCCTGGTCGCTGACGATCACGGATCTCGATCCCTTGCGCTTCGGACTCCTGTTCGAGCGCTTTCTCAATCCCGAACGCGTTTCGATGCCCGATTTCGACATCGACTTCTGCCAGGATCGCCGCGACGAAGTCATCCGCTACGTACAGCAGAAATACGGCACGGACCGCGTCGCGCAGATCATCACGCATGGCAAGTTGCAGGCCCGTGCGGTGCTGCGAGATGTCGGTCGCGTGCTGCAAATGCCCTATGGTCAGGTCGACCGTTTGTGCAAGCTGGTGCCGAACAATCCGGCCAACCCCGTCACACTCGATCAAGCGATCGAAGGCGAACCGAAATTGCAGGAAGCGCGCGATACCGACGAAGTCGTCGCGCGGCTGTTGCAGGTCGCGCAGAAACTCGAAGGTCTCTATCGGCACGCATCTACCCATGCCGCCGGCATCGTGATCGGTGATCGTCCGCTGGATGAGCTTGTGCCGCTCTACCGCGACCCGAAATCGAATATGCCGGTCACGCAGTTCAACTGGAAAATGGTTGAAGCGGCGGGCCTCGTGAAGTTTGACTTCCTCGGCCTGAAAACACTGACCGTGCTGGAAAAAGCCGTTGAACTCGTGCAACGCGGCCGTGGCATCTCGATCGATTTGGCAACGCTGCCGCTGGACGATGTGCCATCTTATCTGCTGCTCGCCAAAGCCGATACGGTTGGCGTGTTCCAGCTTGAAAGCACCGGCATGCGCGAGAGCTTGAAAAGGCTCAAGCCCGACCGCTTCGAAGACATCATCGCGATGGTGGCCCTCTATCGCCCTGGCCCCATGGACAACATTCCAACCTACATCAATCGCAAGCACGGCGAAGAGCCGGTCGATTTCTTGCATCCCATGCTGGAAAGCATCCTCAAAGAAACCTACGGCGTCATCATCTATCAGGAACAGGTGATGCAGATCGCGCAGGTGCTGGCCGGTTATTCGCTCGGCGACGCCGATCTTCTGCGCCGTGCGATGGGCAAGAAAGACAAGATTGAGATGGCCCGCCAGCAGGCGCGCTTCGTCGATGGCGCGATGCAGAACGGCGTCAAGAAAGACGACGCCGTCTTTATCTTCGAACTCGTCGACAAGTTCGCCGGCTACGGCTTCAACAAATCGCACGCGGCCGCCTACGCGCTCGTCAGCTATCATACGGCCTATCTGAAGGCGAATTTCCGCGAGGAATTTCTCGCTGCCTCGATGACGCTCGACATGGGCAACACCGACAAGCTCGCCATGTTCGCGTCGGAGGCCAAGAAGAGTGGCATTCCGGTTCTGCCGCCAAATGTGAATTCCTCTGAGGTTGATTTTCTCGTCGAGACCGTTTCGGCTGGCGCCATGTCTTCCCCCTCACCCCGCGTGCGGGGAGAGGGTCGGGGTGAGGGGCAGCAGCAGCCGTTATCGCAAGCGGCCGCCCCTCTCCCCATTGAAGGCGTTGGGGAGAGGGGACAGCGCTCCATTCGCTATTCACTCGCGGCCTTGAAGAACATCGGCGCGTCGGCAGTTGAAACGATCGTCGCAGCGCGAACGTCGGATGGACCCTACCGCTCGCTGGCCGATTTTGCCGCTCGCCTCAACCCGAAGGCATTGAACAAGCGCGGCCTGGAAACGCTCGCCATGGCCGGCGCGTTCGACGCGCTGGAGCCCAACCGGGCGCTGGTCCATGCAAATGTGGAACAAATCATTCGTGAAGCCGGCCACAAAGCGAGTGACGACGAGGTCGGTCAGCTTGGGCTACTTGGGGCTATGGAGACGCAGTCAGGTCCATCTCTCAAGCTTAAGCCCGCAAAAGCCTGGACGCCGATGGAGCGCCTGCAAGAGGAATTCGATGCCATCGGCTTCTTCCTCTCAGGCCATCCGCTTGATGCCTATGAGACTGTCTTGAAAAAACTGGGCGTCCGCCGTTTCGTGGACTTCGAAGCAGCAACCGCGCGCGGCGTCTCAGGCGGGCGGCTCGCGGGCATCGTCATCTCCGCGCGTGAGCGGCGCTCGCAGAAGGGCAACAAATTCGCTTTCGCGATGTTCTCGGATGCCAGCGGGCAGTTCGAGGCCGTGATTTTCTCCGACACGCTCAACGCCTGCCGCGACCTGCTGGAAGGCGGCACGCCGGTGGTCCTCAACGTCGAAGCCGAGCGCGACGGCGACACAGTCAAGTTGCGCGTCCAAAGTATGGAGGCGCTCGATAAGGCGGCCGCCGAAATCGATCGGGGACTGAAGATCGTATTCGATACGGGTGTCGTCGCCGCCCGCCGCGGCGTCGTCGATGAATTGAAAGCGCAGCTGAAACCCGGTCAGACAGGAGCCCGAAAGGGGGGCGAAATCCGCCTCGTACTTCCCGTTGGCGCCCGCGAACTGGAAATCATCCTCCCCGGCCGTTACGACGTCTCCCCCGCCCAAGCCGGCCATCTCTCGACCGTCCCCGGCGTGGTGGAAGTGCTGGAGATTTGAGGGCTGCACGACCGGGCGTGCCAGACGTCCGCTTGCCAAAATCCCCATCTTCCGCCATACACCGCCCATCTCACACGCGGCTCGCGCGCTGGACGGATTGAAAGCCCCGTCTTGCGCTCCGGTGGACGATATGCAACTCGGGTTTCCGGGTCGCCGTCTTCACAACGAACCGCGGAGGATTAAACCGGAAAAAGGATACCCGCTGATGACGCTTCCCGCGTTCAACATGCGTCAGCTTTTGGAAGCTGGCGTGCACTTCGGTCACCAGTCGCACCGCTGGAACCCCAAGATGGCCCCGTTCATCTACGGCGCCCGCAATAACATTCACATTCTCGATCTGACGCAGACGGTGCCGATGCTGCACCAGGCGCTGCTCAAGATTTCTGACACGGTCGCCGGCGGCGGTCGCGTGCTCTTCGTCGCAACCAAGCGCCAGGCCTCCGACGCCATTGCCGAGGCCGCCAAGCGCTCGGCCCAGTACTACATCAACCATCGCTGGCCCGGCGGCACGCTGACCAACTGGAAGACAATCTCGACTTCGATCCGCCGTCTGCGCCAGCTCGATGACATCCTCGCCGATCCGCAAGGCCGCACGAAAAAGGAAATCCTCACCATTCAGCGCGAGCGCGACACCCTTGAAAAGGAGCGCGGCGGCATCAAGGAAATGGGCGGCGTACCCGATCTTCTGTTCGTGATCGACACCAACAAGGAAAAGATCGCGATCCTCGAAGCCCGCAAGCTCGGCATTCCGATCGTCGCCATCGTCGACACCAACTGCGATCCCGACGGCATCGACTTCCCGGTTCCCGGCAACGACGACGCCGGCCGCGCACTCACGCTGTACTGTGACCTTGTCGCCCGGGCCGCTCTGGACGGTCTGGAGCGCAGTCAGTCGTCCTCCGGCGTCGACGTGGGCGCAATGGCCAACCCGCCTGTCGAATCGCTGCCGGTCAAGTTCAAGGGCATCGACGCGCCGCGCGGCGAAGCCGACGACCTGAAGCGCATCACCAGCATTTCGCCCAAGATCGAACAGCGGCTCAACGACGCCGGCGTGTTCCACTTCTGGCAAATCGCCGACCTCGATGCCGACAATGCCAAGGCGCTCGATCTGCTATTGCGCTTGAAGGGTCAGATCGAAACCGAAGGCTGGATTGCGCAGGCCAAGAAGTTCGTCGACGCCGCAGCCGCGTAATAAATGGCGAATAGGTGTGCGGGAACAACGGACGGGTGATCCCCGTTTGTTGACCCGCCTATTCGTAATTAGATCGCCAATACACGTCCAAATAACCAAGACACTTCGCACCCCGCTCGCTGAGAGCGAAAGGAGCTGACATGAGCATGATCACCGCAGCAATGGTGAAGGACCTGCGCGAGAAAACCGGCGCGGGCATGATGGACTGCAAGACGGCCTTGACCGAAGCCAATGGCGACATGGACGCCGCCATCGAGTGGCTGCGCAAGAAAGGTTTATCGAAGGCCGCCAAAAAGTCGGACCGCATTGCGGCCCAGGGCCTCATCGGTGTCGTCTCGATGGTCAAGTCGGGCGCGGTCGTTGAAGTGAACTCCGAAACAGACTTCGTGGCTCGCAATCCTCAGTTCCAGGAAATGGTGCAAAAAATCGTCTCGCTGGCTCCCGCAGCCAACGGCGACACCGCCAAGCTGCTCGCCGCCACCTATCCCGGATCGTCCGATACGGTTGAGGCGACCGTCAAGGAAGCGGTCGCGACCATCGGCGAAAACATGGGCGTGCGCCGCACCGGCTCTCTCACTGTTAAGGACGGCGTCGTTGCCGATTATGTGCACAACAAAGCAGCTGACGGCCTCGGCAAGATCGGCGTGCTCGTTGCCATCGAAAGCGCGGGCGACACCAATACCCTGATGACCTTCGGCCGTCAGGTGGCGATGCATGTGGCCGCCGCCAAGCCGCTGGCAATGACGCCGGCCGATCTCGATCCGGCTACCGTCGAGAAGGAGCGCGCCTTCTACACCGAGCAGGCACTGGCATCGGGCAAGCCCAAGGACATCGTCGACAAAATGGTCGAAGGCCGTTTGAAGAAGGAATTCTTCCAGCAAGCCTGCCTTCTGAGCCAGGTCTTCGTGCTCGATGGCAAGGCGACCGTTGAGGAAGCCGCCAAGGTCGCAGAAAAGGCCGCCGGTGCCCCGCTAAAAATCGTGGGCTTCTTGCGCTACGAATTGGGTGAAGGCATCGAGAAGAAAGAAGAGGACTTCGCCGCCGAGGTCGCCAAGACCGTGGCCGCCTCAAAAGGCGCTTGACCGCCGTCGCATTCAAGCTGGCCTGCACATTTGGCCGGCGGTCACCCGCCGGCCAACTCAAAAATTGCCGGCGAACACTTTCGGCATCGCACATGAGATGTCGAAAAAGGGCTGGAATATGCAAAACAGCGCCATTAATGACGCACTCCGGCAACAAATGGCCCCGCGACTCGGCATACGGTGCGGCATATGAGAGTGGGCGCTCGGCCACAGGCCTGACGGGCGCTAAGGAGCTAATATGGCGTCCGGTCCAGGCGGTCTCAGATATAAGCGTCTCCTGATCAAGCTCTCGGGCGAAGCGCTGATGGGACGCAGCGCCTACGGCATCGACATGAGCGTGGCCGACCGTCTGGCTGGCGATATCGTTGATGCGGTCAAGGCCGGCGGTGAGATCGCCGTCGTGGTCGGCGGCGGCAACATTTATCGCGGCTTGCAAGGCGCGGCCAACGGCATGGATCGGGCCACCGGCGACTACATGGGCATGCTCGCCACCGTCATGAATGCGCTGGCCTTTCAGCACGCCTTGACCGCACGGGGAGGCGATGCGCGCGTCATGTCCGCGATCCCGATGGAGACCGTGTGCGAAAGCTACGTCCGTCCCCGGGCGTTGAGCCACTTGGCCCAGGGCAGGATCGTCGTCTTTGCAGCAGGCACGGGAAACCCGTTCTTCACCACGGATACGGCAGCCACGCTGCGCGCCATCGAGACATCATGCGAGGCGGTGGTGAAGGCGACACAGGTGGACGGGGTCTATTCGGCCGATCCCAAGAAGGATCCGTCCGCCGTCCGCTACGACCGCTTGACTTACGCGGAGGTCTTAGCGCGCGACCTCAAGGTCATGGACGGAGCGGCGATCGCGCTTGCCCGCGATAATCGACTTCCGGTAATTGTTTGTGCCATTGAGGAGGCCGGCAACCTGCTGAAGGTCATGAGAGGGGACGCCCGGGCGACGGTGATCGAGGCGTGAGGCCTGCGGGAGTTGTCACTGGCCGGTCCACTTGCGACAAGATCGCCGCCTCCAGCTGGCGTTTGGTCTACCGCGGATACGGGCGACGACAAAGCCCTGGCGCCGGCATGACTGAGGCTACGACAAGGAAAGACGATGTCCGCTTTGACATACGATATCAAGGAATTGGAAAATCGGATGCGCGCGTCAATCGACGCGTTCAAGCGTGAATTGCAGGGCCTGCGCACGGGCCGGGCCAGCGCACATCTGCTCGATCCGGTGCAGGTGGTCGTTTATGGATCGCGCATGCCACTGAACCAGCTCGCGACCATCACGACGCCCGAAGCGCGCATGATTGCGGTACAAGTCTGGGATCGCTCCAACGTGATCGCTGTCGACAAAGCATTGCGTGAGGCCAATCTGGGCGTCAATCCGGTTGTCGATGGGCAGCTGATCCGCTTGCCGCTTCCCGCACCGACCGCAGATCGGCGCAACGAACTCGTCAAACAGGCTCATAAGTATGCCGAAAGCCACAGGATTGCCGTGCGCAACGTGCGCCGCGATGGCCTTGATCTTCTCAAGAAGCTCGAGAAGGACGGAAAAATGAGCGAGGACGATCACAAGAAGAACTCCGCTAAGGTGCAGGAGTTGACCGATAGATTGATCAAGGAAATCGACCAGACCCTCTCAACGAAGGAAACCGAAATCCAGAAGGTCTGAACGCTCACCACCGCGCACGACACGAGGCAACCCGCTCTCCGACGAGCCAAATCGCAGGTCCGGCCGAGCCCATGAGATCGCAGACGAGCCCCGGTGCATTCCCAGCCCTCGCGCCCCCGCGTCATGTGGCCATCATCATGGACGGAAACGGCCGCTGGGCCGCCGAACGCGGTCTGCCGCGAACCTGGGGTCACCGCCAAGGCGTCGAAGCGGTCCGCCGCACCGTCCGCGCGGCCCGCGAGCGCGACATCGCCTTTCTCACGATTTACAGTTTCTCGTCAGAAAACTGGTCGCGTCCGGCCGCCGAGATCGACGACTTGATGGGCCTTATGCGCCGCTTCATCAAAAGCGACTTGGCGGATCTGCACAAATCCAATGTTCGCGTTATGGTCATCGGCGAACGCGACCGCGTCGATCCCGAACTGATGGCCCTGATCGACGAGGCGCGAGACCTGACTTCGCAGAACACGGGGCTATCCCTGGTCATTGCGTTCAACTACGGATCGCGCGCCGAGATAGCCAAGGCCGCACGCCAACTGGCGCATAAAGTCGCTCGCGGCGAACTTGATCCCGATGCGATCGAGCCCGAGCATTTGTCCGCCAGCCTCGACACCGCCGGCATTCCCGATCCGGATCTGTTGATCCGCACCAGTGGCGAAATGCGGCTTTCGAATTTCCTCCTCTGGCAGACCGCCTACACCGAGTTCATCTTTCTTGACGCGTACTGGCCCGATTTCGGCCAGGAACTACTCGACGAAGCGATCAAGACCTATCACGCGCGCGATCGCCGCTTTGGCGGCCTCACGCAGCGATCGACGGCCTGAGGCCGGCATGAACTCTGACCCGGCCGAAATCTCCGGTACGGCCGTAGCATTGCCGCGCAGTGGTGCTCGCGATGTCGCCGTCCGCGTCGCGTCGGGCATCATCATGGCGTTGGTCGCGGGAGCTTTACTCTACTTTGGCCCATTCTCGTTTGCATGTCTGGTCGCCGGCGTTGCGATGCTGACCAGCATCGAATGGACCCGCATCGTTCGCCGCGTCGATCTCGACGCCGGTCTCGCCGTCCAAGGTGCGACCGTCGTGATCGCTGCGATATTGACCGCGTTCGGTCTGGCCGCGCTAGGGATTGCCGCGGTGGTGGCCGGCGCGATTCTGACGGGGTTGCTCTGCTTCGGGAACCGGCCGCTGCTCTCGGCGGAAGGCGTACTCTACGCCGGCCTTCCAGTCGTGTCGTTGATCTGGTTGCGCGAAGATCAGCCGCACGGATTGACTGCGGTGCTGTTCATCCTTCTCGCGGTCATTGCCACCGACATTGCAGCTTTCATTTTCGGGCGTATGATTGGCGGCCCCAAGCTCGCCACCGCCGTGTCGCCGAACAAGACATGGGCGGGGTTCCTCGGCGGCATCCTGACCGCCGGGATCGTCAGTGCCGCATTTGGCCAATGGATCGGGGCCGATCCGGCCATGCTCGGTGCATCGGGCATCATCCTGGGCATCGTCGCCCAACTCGGCGACCTGACAGAATCGGCTCTGAAGCGCAGCTTCGGCATCAAGGATTCGGGCACGATTATTCCCGGTCACGGAGGTATCATGGATCGGGTCGACGGCCTCGTGTTTGCGTCGGCTGCGGCCGGGTTCGTAGCCTTTGCAGTCAATCCGCAATCGCCAGCGACAGCGTTGTTGTTCGGCGGATGACCCAATGACGGCTCAGTTTACGAGACCCGCCGCGATCAAGCTCGCCGACCATGGCGAGCGGCCGCTGGCCGAACCGCAACGGCTCACAGTTCTGGGCGCCACCGGCTCGATCGGCGAGAGCACGCTCGACCTCGTCGGACGTGAGCCAGAACGCTTTGAGATCATCGCACTCACGGCCCAGTGCAATGTGGAAAAACTAGCCCGCCTCGCCATCGCCCACCGTGCGCGCCTTGCCGTCGTCGGCGACGAGACGTGCTACGCCGAGCTGAAACAACGGTTGTCGGGAACCGGCATTGAAACGGCTGCCGGCGAGGCAGCCCTCGTCGACGCCGCCTCCCGGCCCGCCGACTGCACGATGGCGGCCATCGTTGGAGCCGCGGGGCTGCGTCCAACGTTTGCCGCCGCGCGCCAGGGTCGCCGCGTGGCGCTGGCCAACAAGGAATGCCTCGTCTCAGCTGGCGACGTCTTCTTGTCCGAGGTCCGTAAGGCCGGCGCTGAACTGCTCCCGGTCGATAGCGAACATTCCGCCGCCCTGCAGTCACTGGCCGGCGCTGAGCGCACTGCCGTCGAGCGCATCGTTCTCACCGCGTCCGGCGGGCCCTTTCGCTGCTGGTCGCTAGAGCAGCTGAAAGACGCCCGGCCCGAGCAGGCACTCAAACATCCCAACTGGGCGATGGGCGCCAAGATCACCATCGACAGCGCGACTTTGATGAACAAAGGACTGGAACTGATCGAGGCCTATCATCTGTTTCCAGTCGGCGTCGATCAACTCGACGCCGTCGTCCATCCCCAATCGGTTGTCCATTGCCTCGTCCACTACATCGACGGATCGGTCATCGCGCAATTGGGCCCGCCGGATATGCGCACGCCCATCGCGCTGGCGCTGAACTGGCCCGAGCGACGCACCACACCGACGGCGAAACTCGACCTCGTCAAGATCGGGTCACTGACGTTTGAACCGGTGGATGCCGTCCGCTTTCCCGGCCCCAGCATAGCCAAGGACGCCCTGCGCCGCGGCGGCAGCGCGTCTGCGATCCTGAACGCCGCCAACGAAATCGCTGTCGACGCTTTTTTGAACGCAAACATAGGGTTTCTCGATATATCCCGTATCGTCCGCCAAACCCTCGAACACGCCGAGGCGCGGGGCTTGATCTGTGCTACGCAGTCACTCGACGACGTCCTCAGCGCTGATCGGGAAGCCCGCGCCCTGGCACGAACTGTTATCGAGTCCCTAAATTAGCTGGCCCGCCGTCACCGACCTCGGTCGACGCCAGGACAAGACATCGCCGCCGAGCCGCGGCGTCACCGGAGACCACCATGGAAGTCATTTCCAACGCGATTTCGGGACCGCTGCTTTATGGAGCGGCGTTTCTCACAGTCCTGACGATCGTCGTGTTCTTCCACGAACTCGGGCACTTCCTGGTCGCACGCTGGTGCGGTGTGAAGGTCAAGGCGTTCTCGATCGGATTTGGCAAGGAAATCGCTGGATTTGATGACCGTTACGGCACCCGCTGGAAACTTTGCTGGATACCTCTCGGCGGCTACGTCAAGTTCATGGACGACGAGAATGCGGCGAGCGTTCCCTCCCGCGAGGCGATCGAGCGCATGAGCCCAGAGGATCGGGCGGGCTCGTTCCATGCCAAACCAGTTTGGCAGCGCGCTGCGGTGGTCGTCGCCGGCCCCGTCGCTAATTTCATCCTGGCCATCGTGATTTTCACCTTTTGGTTCTGGGTGAACGGTGTCTATTCGACCGAGGCGCGCGTGGACGAAGTTGTGCCTGACGGCCCGGCGGCACGGGCCGGGATCAAGGCCGGCGACCTCGTCACGGCCATTGACGGGCGGCCGGTCACGGCTTTCGAACACATCCAGCGCTACGTCGGCAGCAGCGTCGGCAGTGGCCTGACATTCACGGTCGATCGCGCGGGCGAAAAACTGGATTTCGTCGTAACGCCAGAGGTTCGCGAACAGCGCGACGACAAGGGCGACAAGCTGCAAATGGTCATGATCGGAGTGAAGCGCATGCCCGGACAAGCCGGCGTGAAGCTTTACCAGCCCGGCTTTGGCGAATCGATCGCCATCGCCGGCGACCGCACCTGGTTCATCGTCACCAGCACGCTCGGCTATCTGCGCGACGTTATTGGCGGGCGCCAGTCGGCGGACCAATTGGGCGGACCGATTCGTATCGCCGACGTTGCGGGTCGGGTTGCGACGCAGGGATTTGAGTACATCATTCAGCTGGCTGCCTTTATTTCAGTCAGCGTCGGACTGATCAACCTGTTCCCTATTCCCCTTTTGGACGGCGGTCATTTGATGTTCTACGCCATAGAAGCCGTGCGTGGCCGGCCACTGGACGAACGCCATCAGGAACTCGGTTTCCGGATCGGTTTGGCGCTCGTGTTGAGTCTCATGATTTTTGCCACTTTCAACGACTTACATATTCTCAAGCGGTGGCTTGGAGGGGCCGGTTAGATTCGCCGCCGGTGACGTATTCTTGCCACTTCCAGACCGGTTACTGAATCGTTAAAAGGTCACTGTCGATGGTGGTGTGGTGTGGAGTCTGTCTAAGGACTTCCCACACAAGTGGGGTCCGTCGGCTGCCGTTGGGTACGGCAAGCATAAAATTTCCGCGTGCGGCCGGTTGGCTGTTCACGCGGCTCAGGGGGAACGGCAAAAGCATGAGGGCTGATCCGCGTCATGGGTTCTCCCGGTTCTTGGCATCCGCAGGCGTTCGCCTGTTCGCCTTAGCGCTGGTGTTCCTCGCGATCGAAATCTCTGCTCCGCGATTCGGCGCATCCTCGGCTGCGATGGCCCAGGGTGTCGTGCGCAGCATCGAGGTTGAAGGCAACCGTCGCGTCGAAGCCGATACCGTTCGGTCCTATCTGCAATTCAACGTCGGTGATTCCTACGACGCCGGCAAAGTCGACGGCTCGCTCAAGGCCTTGTTCGCAACTGGCTTATTTGCCGACGTATCGATCGATAACAACGGCAGCGTTGTGATCGTCCGCGTCGTTGAGAACCCGGTCGTCAACCAGGTCGCGTTCGAAGGCAACAGCGAGGTCGACACCGACACGCTGCGCAACGAAGTGCAGCTCAAGCCGCGCTCCGTCTTTACCCGCGCTCGTGCCCAGGCGGACGTGCAGCGTATCCTGGACGTGTACACCCGCCAGGGCCGCTTCGCCGCGTCCGTTGAACCCAAGATCATCGAACTCGAACAGAGCCGCGTTAACGTGGTGTTCGAAATTGTCGAAGGCGGCGCAACCAAGGTCAAAGGCGTCAACTTCGTCGGCAACAGCGCGTTCAATGACGAGCAGCTGCGCGACATCATTTCCACGACGCAGCAGGGCTGGTTCGACTTCCTCAAGGGGACCAGCATCTACGATCCCGATCGTATGAACTTGGATCGCGAATTACTGCGTCAGTTCTACCTCAAGAATGGTTATGCCGACGCCCGGGTGACGGCCGCGCAGGCCGATCTTGACCGTGATGGCTCCGGCTTCGTCATCACGTTCGCCATCGAGGAAGGCGTGCCGTACAATTTCGGTGCCGTGACCGTTGAAAATGGTCTTCCCGATTTGAATGCGTCCGCCCTCAACGGCGAAGTCATTACTTACCAGGGTGACACTTATAACGCCCAGAACGTGGATAAGACGGTTGAGCGCTTGACGCTCGCCACGGCTGAGCAGGGCTACCCCTTCGCCCGCGTCCGGCCGCGCGCCACCCCTGATGCGGCCAACCGCACGATCGCCGTTGTTTACGCCATCGACGAAGGTCCGCGCGTTTACATTGAGCGAATCAACGTCATCGGCAACACGCGCACCAAGGATTTCGTCATTCGCCGCGAGTTCCGCTTGGCGGAAGGCGACGCCTATAACCCGCTCCTCGTCGATCGCGCCAAGAAGCGTCTGCAAGGTCTCGGCATCTTCAAGTCCGCCGAAGTCAAGCGCCGCCCCGGCTCCGCGCCCGACCGCGTTGTCCTCGATGTCGAACTCGAAGAACAATCCACCGGTGAGCTGTCGTTCGGTGCCGGCTATTCGACCAACGAAGGTATCATCGGCGACGTTTCGATCACCGAGCGCAACTTCATGGGCAACGGACAGTTCCTGCGCCTGAAGCTCGCTGGCTCCATCGAGCGCCTGCAGGTTGATCTGTCGTTCACGGAACCGCGCTTCCTCGACCGCAACTTGTCGGCCGGCTTCGACCTCTTCCACAAGGAGCTCGATCAGCAGGATGACTCAGGGTTCTCCAGCCGTACGTCCGGCGGCACCGTTCGCCTCGGCTTCCCACTCGCCGAACAGCTCTGGGTCCAGACGGGCTACACTTTAAAGCGCGACGAAATCTTCGACGTCGAATCAAACTCGTCGCTCGCCGTGAAGCAGGCATGCGGCGACGCTAATCTCGGTGCTGCCGCAAATGTCGACGGGGACCCTCTTACCAACGCGGCCGTAAACTGCCAAGACGACGCCTACTGGACCTCATCAGTCGGAGCATCGCTGACCTACGACAAGCGCAACCATCCGCGCAACCCGACCAGCGGCTACTACTTCCAGCTTTCGAGCGACTTTGCCGGTCTGGGCGGCGATGTGAATTACGTCCGCGTTCAGGGCGAAGGCCGCGCCTACTATCCGATCACCGACAAGATCACCTTCGTCGGCCGCGCTGTTGCCGGAACGATCCAAGGCTGGGGCGGCGAAGATGTCCGCCTGCTCGACCTTTATTTCCGCGGTGGCGAGACGGTGCGTGGCTTCGATCGCGCCGGCTTTGGTCCGCGTGACTCGTCGACGGGTGACGCCATCGGTGGACAGAACTTCTGGGCGGCGACCGCCGAAGTTCGCTTCCCGCTGCCATTCGTTCCCGATGATCTTGGTATCAGTGGAGCGGTGTTTGCTGACGCCGGTTCACTTTGGGAAGCGCCCTCGGATATTGCTGACATCCTGGATGATAAACTTCAGGATGAGAACTCCATCCGCGCCGCAGTCGGTGTGAGCTTGCTCTGGAATTCTCCGGTTGGTCCGCTGCGTGTGGATTACGCCGAGGCTTTCGAGAAGGAAGAATTCGATCAAACCCAGCAGCTCCGTTTTGGTGCCTCGACGAAGTTCTGATCGTCGGCTGCGGTTCCTGTGTGCAAGATCCGGCGGCGCTGCCTCAGCGCCGCCGTTTTGTTTGATGCGGACGGCAGCGGGACTATACTGAGCCGGCTTTGCGTTCCCGTTCCGCGCAGCAAAGAGGGTGCCGCCATGCTTCATCCCGGTTTCTTTGAGAACAAGGGACCGTTTCCGGCCGCAGACCTGGCCCGTTTCGTTGGCGCCGAATTGGCTCCGGGCACGGACGGCCGTTGCCCCATCGCGGATGTTCGTGCTCTCTCCGATGCAGGTTCGGCGGATATTTCGTTCCTCGATAATCGCAAGTATCTGCCGCAACTCGATACGACAGCCGCCGGCTTCGTTCTCGTCCAGCCGGCCTTCGCCACCCGCGTCCCCGCCCATGCCAAGCCGCTTGTGACGAAGGCGCCCTATCGCTCGTTCGCGCTGGCGCTGCAAAAATTCTACCCCGATGCCATGCAGCCAAAAGCGGCCATCGGCAAAGCCGGGTTCAATGTCGATCCGTCGGCGCAGCTTGAAGAGGGCGTCGTCGTCGAGCCCGGCGCCATCGTCGGGCCTGAGGCCATGATCGGCCGCCACACCCGCATCGCCGCCGGTGCCGTCATCGGCTACCGCGTCGCTATTGGCCGCGACTGCTACGTCGGCCCCTCGGCGACGATTGTGCACGCCCTCATTGGCGACCGTGTGATTATCCATGCCGGCACGCGCATTGGCCAGGATGGCTTCGGCTTCGCGATGAGCCGCGAGGGCCACATGAAGGTGCCGCAGATCGGTCGGGTCGTGATCCAGGATTGGGTCGAGATCGGCGCCAATACCACGATCGACCGCGGCGCTCTTAAGGATACGATCATCGGAGAGGGCACCAAAATTGATAATCTGGTCCAGATCGGGCACAACGTCGTGATTGGACGGCATTGCGTGATCGTTGCTCACACGGGCATCTCGGGCTCCACCGAACTTGGCGACTTCGTGGTCATGGGCGGCCAGTCGGGCACGGTCGGCCACATCAAGATCGGCAGTGGAGCCCAGGTGGCGGGCGCCTCGCACCCGAAAGAGGATGTACCAGCCGGAGCGGCGGTCGGCGGTACGCCAGCCCGACCGTTGAAGCAGTGGGCCCGCGAACTCGCCATTCTGTCGCGGCTTGCCGCCCGCAAAGGCGAGGCAAGCGACGGCGTGGACGATTGACGGGATGGCTTTCGAGCCTCACGAAAGCGCCACATGAAGGCTGCGCCTAGGCCTTGGCTCATAACGGGCCTTGGGCGGAACAATGACGGCGGCGGCTGCGTTGCCGGAGCGAGAGGACGATGGACGACACGACCAAGACAAAGAGCAAGACACTCGGCACGGCCGACATTGCCAAGGTGATGAAGTTCCTGCCCCATCGGTACCCGTTCCTGCTCCTCGACCGCATGTATGACATGAACGGTGATGAGAGCTGTATCGGCTTGAAGAATGTGACCATCAACGAGCCGTTTTTCCAGGGCCATTTTCCCCAGTACCCGGTCATGCCAGGCGTGTTGATCATCGAAGGGTTGGCCCAGACCGCCGGCGCACTCTGCGTCTCAAGCCTCGGCGAGGATTACAAGGCCGAACTCGTCTACTTCATGGGGATAGACAAGGCGAAGTTCCGCAAGCCCGTTCTGCCCGGCGACCAGCTGCATTATCATGTTCGCAAGATCCGCAATCGCGGTCGCGTCTGGCGCTTTTACGGCGAAGCGAAAGTCGATGGCGCCGTGGTTGCCGAAGCGGAGATTAGCGCCATGCTCGCCGACACCGCCGATGCCCATGCATTCGTGGCCTCGAAGTCCTGATGCCCAACTCTGAAATTCATTCCTCCGCGGTCGTCTCACCGGACGCGCGCCTTGGAGCCGGTGTCAAGGTCGGTCCATTCTGCGTTGTCGAAGCCGGTGTCGAACTGGGCGACGGCGTTGAACTCGTAAGTCACGTCGTCGTCGCGGGCCGCACGACCGTTGGCGCCCGCACGCGCATATTTCCGTTCGCCTCCATCGGTCATCAGCCTCAGGATTTGAAGTTCAAAGGCGAACCGTCGACGCTGACGATTGGCGCCGATTGCCTGATCCGCGAGGGCGTCACCATGAATCCCGGCACCGAAGGTGGCGGCATGGTGACCACCGTCGGCGACCGCTGCGCCTTCCTCGCCAACAGTCACGTCGGACATGATTGCCGCGTCGGCAACAACGTCGTCTTTTCCAACAACGTCATGCTCGCGGGTCATTGCACCATCGGCGATTTCGTCATCATCGGCGGCGGCGCCGCCGTCATTCAGTTCGCGCGCGTCGGGACACATGCCTTCATCGGCGGCATGTCCGGCCTTGAGCACGATCTCATTCCCTATGGCATGGCCATCGGCAATCGCGCCTACCTGTCGGGCCTCAATCTTATTGGTCTGCAGCGGCGCGGCTTTACACGCGCCCAGATTCACGACCTGCGCCGCGCCTATCGCCTGATGTTCGCGCAGGAGGGCACACTGCTTGAGCGCGTCGAAGACGTGGCGGCCGAATTCCAGGAACACCCGATCGTCATCGAAATTGTTGAATTCATCCGCCAGGGTGGCAAGCGGTCGCTGTGTACGCCACAGGGCACAGCCGAGGCCTGAACCGAGCGCCTAAAACATCAAGGCGCCTGAGCCAACAGAGGGCCTGAGTTCATGCAGCGCGGTTCGAAAACCGTCGTCGGGATTTTGGCGGGCGGTGGTTCACTGCCGCGCGAGATCGCCGATGTCGTGGCCGCGCAAGGCACCACGCCTGTCATCGTCGGCCTGGAAGGCGAGGTCAATCCGCGCGATTTTGCCGGTCATGACTTCACGCTGGTCAACTGGGGCCGCATCGGCCAGTTGATGCACTCGTTCAAGCAAAAGAACGTCACGGATCTCGTCATCGTCGGCAGCGTCACGCGGCCTGACCTGTGGGCCATCCGAACCGATTTCGGCTTCTGGCGCAACCTGCCGAGCATTCTAAAAATCATCAGGTCCGGCGGCGACGACAGCGTGCTGCGCCGGGTCGTCGGCTTCTTCGAAAGCCAAGGCTTCACCGTGCGCGGTCCCGCCGAAGTCGCCCCGGCTCTCGTCATCGGGGAAGGCCCGTTTGGCCGCGTGGCCATGGCCGAGGCGGCGTTGCGCGACTTCGAAGTCGGACGCGATATCGTGGCCCGGCTGGCGCCATTCGACATCGGACAGGCCGTTGTCGTGGCAGGTGGGCAGGTCCTCACAGTGGAGGGCGCTGAAGGCACCGATGCGATGCTGCAGCGGGTTGCATCCGGCCGCACCCAACGCCAGGGCGGCGTTCTCGTCAAATGGCCCAAGCCCGGCCAGGAATTGCGCGTCGACATGCCGGCGATCGGTCCCAATACGGTCGCCGCTGTCGCTGCCGCCGGACTTGATGGCATCGCGGTGCAGGCGGGCGCAACGCTGGCGGCTCAACGCGCCGACATGCTTGGTGCCGCTGATGCCAACAACGTCTTCATCGAAGGCCTGCGCGCGCAATCGATCGCGGTGGCAAAGTCCAAGGTCGCCGATGACGGCGATGTGGGGCTCGGCGTCCTTGCTGCACTCGATGGTAGCGTTGTGAGCCGCGGCGTCGTCATTGTCCGTCGCCATGTCCTTGCTGTCGAAACGGGCGAAGGTCTAGCCGCACTTGTTAGTCGCGCGACACGGTTGCGCCAGTGGGGCAAGAGCAAGAAACGCCGCGGCGCCCTTGTCGTGGCAAATCTTTCAGATCTTGGCCAGGACGTCATCGAAGCCTGCGCGGCGGCCGGCTATGAGCGCATTGTTGTCATTTCAGACCCGTCGGCAGCGTCCGCGATCGAGCCATTCATGCGCGCGGCGGGCTTGACGCTCGATCTGCGGAGGCCAAACGCATGACATCGGCCACGGCAAGGCCGCTGCGCCTTTATCTGATTGCCGGCGAACATTCTGGCGATGCGCTAGGCGCCAAGCTGATGGCGGAAATAAAAACGCGGCTCGGCGCTGCAGTCGTCTTCGACGGCGTCGGCGGCGAGGACATGGCGCGCGAAGGTCTTGTTTCGCTATTCCCTCTTTCTGAAGTCGCCGTTATGGGACCGATCAATATTTTCAAACAGCTGCCCCGCCTTATCGACCGCGTGCACGAAACCGTCCGCGACGCGGTGGCGGTCAGCCCGGACGCCATCGTCATCATCGACAGTCCGGAATTCACCCATCCGATTGCCAAGCGCATTCGCCAACGCCTGCCGTCCGTGCCCGTGATCGACTACGTCAGCCCGACGATCTGGGCTTGGCGCCCGGGCCGCGCCAGGAAAATGCGAGCCTATGTCGATCATGTCCTGGCGCTGTTGCCGTTCGAGCCGGACGCGCATGCGCGGCTCGGTGGCCCTGCCTGTACGTACATCGGGCATGCGCTCAGCGAACGGCTCGATATGATCCGGTCGCCGAACGCAGACGCCCTGCGCGCCCGATTGTCGCTCGATCCCAAGAAGCGCATTCTCGTTGTCCTGCCCGGCAGCCGCGTCTCCGAAGTCTCGCGCCTGATGCCGCCGTTCGGCCAGACCGTGCGGCGGCTGCGCGATGCGCTTCCCGAGGGCTTGGAAGTTCTGCTCCCGGTGGTGCCTTCGGTGCGGGGGCTGATCGAGGAAGCACTCAAAACCTGGGACGTTCCGGTTCATGTCATTGAGGGCGAGGCGGACAAGTTCGCGGCCTTCCAGCTGGCCGATGCGGCGCTGGCGGCATCGGGCACGGTGACGCTGGAACTGGGACTGGTCGGGACGCCCGCCATCGTCGCCTACAAGGTCGACGTGGTGATCTCGCACATGCGTTTTTTGCTCAAGGCGCAATCGGTCGTTTTGGCCAACCTGGTCGCGGGCGAAAACATCTATCCCGAGTTTCTCCAGGAGAACGCCACCCCGGAGAAAATGGCCCGCGCGCTCATCCCGCTCTTGTCCCATTCGACGGAGCGGACAAAACAGGTCGAAGCTCTCGCGCGCGTTTCAGAGCGGATTGCGACCGGCGGCCGGCGGCCCAGCGCGCTCGCGGCCGATGTCGTGCTCGATTATGCAATCCACGCCCGGCTCAGAGCCTGAGCCGCCGTGCGGCCGCCTGTTCGACCACCAGCCGTCGCGCATCGAGCGGTTCTTTCATGATGTTCCGATAGTGTTCCAGCAATTCTGGAGAAGCCGTCTCAGGCGATCCGGCATCGAATGGCGGCGACGGATTGTACTCCATGAAGAGCTGAATGAATTCGGCACTCGGCTGACCGCCCAATTCGGCAGCCAGCGTCAAGCCGAAGTCGATGCCCGCCGTGACGCCACCGCCCGTCACCCGGTTCCGGTCGATGCACACCCGCGTGTCGACGACCGTCGCGCCAAAGCTCCCCAGGAAATCGCGCGAGGCCCAGTGCGTTGCCGCCTTATAGCCTTCAAGAAGGCCCGCGGCTCCCAGTACGAGCGCGCCGGTGCAGACGGACGTCACGTAACGCGCGCGGTCGGCCTTCGCGCGCACGAAGCCGAGCACAGCTTCATCGTTGAGCAGCGCGTTGACGCCTGGACCACCTGGAATGCAGATCACGTCGAGGTCGGGGCAGTCGGCAAACGTGACGGTCGGCGTGAGAACGAGACCTGTATCGCTGCGGACCGGACCAAGCGTTTTCCACGCCAGATGAACCTGGCTTCCCGCCATGCGCGCGAAGACCTCGAACGGTCCGGTCATATCGAGCTGCGTAATGCCAGGAAAAATCACGAAGCCGATGTGAAGGGGGGCGGACAATCTGCACCTGCTTTTTTGGCGACTGACACGACAAGGGCCGGCACATGGCCGGCCCCGTATAATCCGTCTTTGCAACGTCGCGATGTCTACTCCGCCGCTGCCATGGCTGGCTGGTTGACGCGGCTGACCTCGACGAGATTGTCGGAAAAGGTCGGCGCGCGGCCAAGGCCGCAATGAGCATCGGAGGAAATCGAATTGACCGACCCGTCGGTGCGATTGAGGGATCGCCAATAGCCCAGCGTCGCCACCACGATTCCGGGGTTGACGTCGTCCGTCACCCGGGCCAGGCCGGTAAAGTCGCCACGGTCGTTGTAGACCCGCACCGGATCGCCGTCCTGGATGTTGCGCTTCAGCGCATCCGCCGGCGAGATCAGAACGAACTGCTCACCCTGCGCTTTGATCTTGTGCTCCTCGTTGGCGTAGCACGAGTTCATGAATGCGTGGCTCTTTGGCGAGATGATGTTCAGCGAATAGAGCTTGGCGCGCTCCGGGTTTGTTTCGGGCGCTTCGCGGTTGGCGATGTAGCCCGGCAGCGGATCGACGGGTGAGCCGTCTTGATCGCCCTCGTACATGGCGCGGAACGGACCAGCGACGAAGTTCTTCGCATCATGGAGCAGAAACTCGACTTTGCCCGATGGCGTCGGAAACTTGCCCTCGCTGTGCGGCGTGCGCGTATCGGCCGAGCCGACGTCGATTTTGAAGTACCCGTGCGTTTTGAAGTACTCCATGTCGATGCCGGCCATCTTGGGGTCGTCCCAGTTGATGTAGTGGGTGGCCAGTTCGCTGTCGGTCATCTGGAAAACGGGATCATCAAAGCCCATTTCCTTGGCCAACAGGCGCCACATGTCACTGGTCGGACGCGCTTCGCCCGGCGGTTCGACGGCCTTCTGATTATACGTGAAATAGAAGTGCCCCCAAGACCACATCATGTCTTCCGCTTCGCCGGCCATCGCGTTCGGCAACACGATGTCAGCGTACTTCGCCGTATCGGTCATGAAGTGCTCGGCGACGACCGTGAAGAGATCTTCGCGCTTCAGTCCTTTGACGATCTTGTTCGTCTCGGGCGCCTGACTGACGGGGTTGGTGCAAAAAACGAACAGCGACTTCAGCGGCGGGTCGAGCTTCATCTCGCCGGTCAGCGCCGCACCAAGCCGCAAGTTGTTGATGGCCCGCGTGCCGGGCCGAATCCAGTCGGCGCGCGAGACCTTCGCCCAATCGACGGGAAAATCCCAAAGCGGCATCTGGAGAAGGCCGCCGCCGACGTGCTTCCATGAACCGACCAGCGCCGGCAGCGCGCAAACGGCGCGAATGGCCTGCCCCCCCCCGGCGTGCCGCTCGAGTGCGACCCCGAGACGAATGACTGAAGGTTGAGCGGTCGCGAATTCCTTGGCGAACCGGCGAATGTCGTCGGCCTTCACGCCGGTAATCTTTTCCACGTAATCGGGTGAGAATTCGGCCGACCGATACTGCAGCTCTGGATAACCATAGGTGTGCTTGTCGACCCACGGCTGATCGACGAGCCCCTGCGCGATGATGGAATGAATGAACCCCATTGCGAGCGCGCCGTCCGTGCCGGGCTTGGGGCAAATGTGCCAGTCGGCGGCCTTCGCGGTGCGCGACTTGTAGCTGTCGATCACGACAACTTTGGCGCCACGCTTCTGGGCCTCGAGCACGAAGGGCCAGTGATGCAGGTTGGTCGAGATCGAATTGCACGCCCAGATGACGATGAACTTGGCATGCACGAAGCTTTCCGGATCGACGCCGCCCGTGGGACCGACGGTCAACAGCCACGCCGTTGAGGAACCCGACGCACAGAACGTTTTTTCATTCACCGTCGTGCCGAGGCGGTTGAAAAACGGATCGCCGGAGTTGATGCCCTGGACGAGGCCCATGTTGCCGAGATAGCTGTACGGCATGATCGCCTGGCTGCCGTGCTCCGCGATGATGTCGCGCCAGCGGCGGCCGATCTCCGAAATGGCGTCGTCCCAAGTGATCCGCTCCCACTGGCCGGAGCCTTTCGGCCCCTTTCGGCGGAGCGGATACAGCAGGCGGTCGGGGTTGGCGTGATGGTCGTGGAAATCCTTGACCTTCACGCACAGGGTGCCGCGCGTCATCGGATGGTCTTTGTTGCCGCGCACATCGACCAGCTTGCCGTCCCGGACTTCATAGACCATCGAGCAAGTGTCGGGGCAGTCGTGTGGACAGGCGCCGTGAAACGTCTCTGACTTCAGCTGCTCATTCATGGCACTTCCTCTCCAGGATTCAGTTATGGGCCGACACATTGACGGCCGCCGGTCCACGTCGAGGCGGACCGGTCGTTCAAAAGGTGCGGCAGTCTGACATTGATCAGTTGATCCGGCAATCTGGATCACGCCCTGGCAGGCAGCGAATGGATACGTATGCCGGCGCTATCGAAAATCAGCAAACCTACGTAAGGACATCGCGATAAATGTGCACGCGGCCTAAAGCGTCACGAACCTCGCATCCCTCGTCCGTTTGCCGAACTTCTGCCGATATCAGGGAAACTTTGCCGGCACCACCGGGCAGATCAAGCACGTAATCGGGTCGCGCAAGGCCCGAAACGCGGCGATGCAGTTCGCGGACGAGTTCGATGCCCCGGGCGACGGGGATACGGAAATGTGCCGTGCCCGGCGCAAGGTCGCCGTGATGAAGGTAGTACGGCAGCACGCGCGCTTCCACGAAGCCGCGCATCAACGTTTCGAGTATAACGACATCATCATTGATGCCGCGCAACAGGACGCTCTGGCTGACCAGCGCAATGCCGGCGCGCGCAAGCCGGTCGAGCGCACAACGAGCGCCCGCGGTGAGTTCGCGGGGATGATTGGCGTGCAGCCCGACGACGACGGTCTTGCGCGTCGTCGTGAGCGCCGTGACGAATGCTTCGGTTACCATCTGCGGAGCGACCACGGGAACGCGTGTATGCCAGCGCACGACCTTCACATGCGCAATCGCATCGAGCGCCTGCATCAACGCCCGCACGCGCCGTTCCGACAGCATGAACGGATCGCCGCCGGTAAGGATGACCTCCCAGATGGCGGGTGTGTCGCGAATGTAGGAGAGCGCCGCGTCGAGTTCCGCTTCACTCAGGTTGTGCCCCGTATCGGGGCCGACCATTTCGCGGCGAAAGCAGAACCGGCAGTAAACCGGACAGACGCCGACGATCTTCAACAGCACGCGATCGGGATAGCGGTGCACGACGCCATCAACGGGGCTTTTTGCGTAATCACCGATCGGGTCGGCCAGTTCCGCTGCGTGGGCAAAGAGTTCCGCGGCGCTCGGCAAGAATTGTCGGCCGATCGGGTCGCCCGCATCGGCCGGGTCGATGAGGGCGGCCATCGCGGGCGTGATGGCAACCGCGTAGCGACGAGCGACCGCTTGTAGCGTTGCGGATTGCGCCGGCGCGGCAAGTCCGGCAGCGATGAGATCGGCTGCGCTGCGCAGTGTTCTCGCCCCGGCTGTCACTTCAGCGGCCACACATCGGTGTCGTGGTCGGGGTGCTGATTGGAGACGAGCTGGTCCAGGAACGGCGCGGCGATGATGTCGTCTGCGGTCAGTTTGCCGGGCAATGAAGGAATGCTGTCGACATAGGGCAGCTTTCCTTCGATGCCAAATTGGACGCTAGGCGGGAGCAATTCAGGATGATCGAAAGCTGCGATCGCGAGTGCAATGCCGTCTGGGGCTTCATAGGTAAGGGGCGTGCCGCAGTTCTCACAAAATCCGCGCTTGACGAAGTTGGATGATGCGAAGTGTTTGGGGCCGCCGCGCGTCCAGCTGAATTTGGCGCTTCGGGTGTTGACCAGCGGCGCATAAAAGCCGCCGAACGCCTTCTGACACATGCGGCAATGGCAAACCGATACATCCTTCAGTTCGCCCTCGACGCGAAATCGAACGGCGCCGCACTGGCAACCGCCGGTGAGCACGTGTGTCATGCAAAACTCCTACTCACCCTTGCGGCGGCTCATGAAGGCGATGCGCTCGAAAAGATGAACGTCCTGCTCGTTCTTCAAAAGCGCGCCAGCGAGCGGCGGGATCAGCTTGCGACTGTCGGTTTCTTTCAACGTCGTGTGGTCGATGTCTTCGGCCAGGAGAAGCTTCAGCCAGTCGATCAATTCTGAGGTCGACGGCTTCTTCTTCAGTCCCGGCACATCGCGCATGTCGTAGAAGATGCGCAGCGCTTCGGACACGAGACGCCCCTTCAAATTGGGAAAGTGAACGTCCACGATCTTTTGCATCGTTTCGGGGTCGGGGAACTTGATGAAGTGGAAAAAGCATCGCCGCAGGAAGGCGTCCGGCAGCTCCTTCTCGTTATTGGAGGTAATGATAACGATCGGTCGCTGCGCCGCCTTGATCGTCTCGCCGGTTTCGTACACGAAGAATTCCATGCGATCGAGTTCCTGCAGCAGGTCGTTGGGAAACTCGATGTCGGCCTTGTCGATTTCGTCGATGAGCAGGATCGGCCGGCGCTCCATGATGAACGCTTCCCACAGCTTGCCTTTCTTAATGTAATTGCCGATGTCCTTGACCCGCTCGTCGCCCAGTTGGCTGTCGCGCAGCCGCGAAACGGCGTCGTATTCGTAGAGACCTTGCTGCGCCTTGGTGGTCGATTTGATGTGCCACTCGATGATTGGCGTGCCCAGCGCCCGGGCAACCTCGAGAGCGAGGACGGTCTTTCCGGTGCCGGGTTCGCCCTTGATCAGCAGCGGACGCTCAAGCGTTATGGCCGCGTTGACGGCGACTTTAAGGTCTGGCGTCGCGACGTAGCTCTTCGTGCCTTCGAATTTCATGATCCGGGTTCGCGCGTCCCTGTGGCCTCTGCGATTCCAACGTACGGCGGCGAGGCAGGCGGGGGAAGGGGACCGATCGCCTCGAAAGCGTTGAACGCCGCGCGCGGGTCGGGCACGCGCGCGGCGTCAAGTGCCGCCAAGACTGCGGCAGGGCGTTCGGGAGGCGCCGTGCTGTACAACTCGCGAGCTTCCCACTGTTGGGAAAAGGGAGGCTCGGCCTGACAGCGCCGTGTGGGAGCGGTGGTCCTCCAGTGCCTCCACGCGCCTGCCGTAAGCCGGCCCAGCGCAGCGGTTGCATGCGAACAACCCTAGATTGTACAATAGAGAATAATATTTCCTTAACGCTGGAGTTATCGCGTTGCCTCCCCAGATGACTGCGGAGCACGTCTCAACTTCCGGAATTCACGAGGAAAATAAAAAGGCTGACGTCACAATCGCGCCGTGCCTTGACACCGCCCTCAGGCCGCGAGAAGAGGATCGCGAACGCTGGCCCCCCAGGCACGAGTCGTGCCGGACGCCGCAGTTGAGTTTTCATTGCGCGAGCGTGCCTTAAGTGGAGACCGGCCATGGGCAAACGCGACGACAAGGCAAAAACTTCCAAACTTTCCCCTCCTGTCCGGGGCAAATCGACGGCGGCAAGCAAGGCGCGCTCATTAAAGGGGCCTGCGCCAGCTTCAAAGCCGGCCTCCAAAACAGCATCAAAGTTGCCCGTCCGCCCGGCGACCGTGAAAGCACCGCCGGCCAAGGTCGCGGTTGCCAAGCCCGCTTCCATTGCCCCCGTCAGGGCGCGTTCGGTCACCAAGGCGGCACAGAAGCAGTCGGACAAGAAGCTGGTTGACCGCGCGAAAGCGTCCGCCATCGTCCTGCCGCCGGATTACCACCCGTCGGAAGACGAGCCGTTCATGAACGAATATCAGCGCCTCTATTTCCGCCAGAAGCTCGTGAACTGGAAAGAGGACATCATCCGTCAGACCAAGGAGACACTCGAAGGTCTGCACGAAGATAGCGTCCAGCACGCGGATCTGGCCGACCGGGCGACATCTGAAACGGATCGCGCCCTCGAACTGCGTGCACGCGACCGCCAGCGCAAGCTGATCTCCAAAATCGACGCCGCCCTCTCACGCATCGAAGACGGGACCTACGGGTACTGCGAGGAAACTGGCGAGCCGATTGGTCTGAAGCGGCTCGATGCCCGTCCGATCGCCACGCTCTCCCTCGAGGCCCAGGAGCGCCACGAACGCCGCGAGCGGGTCTATCGCGAGGATTGAACCGCTATCTGCCCGTCCTGGTTTGAAACGGCCATTAACGGCCGCGTAAGCATTCTGCCTCACACTTCTTAGCAAGCCTCTTTCCGGCTGCTCGGAGTGTATTGCGATGTTGTCCATCCTCATATTCAGCGGCAAGCAATGGTCGCGCGCTGCGTTGGCCTGGCTTTTGTTCGCCGTTGCCGTCGATGGTTTGGCTAGAGCCGGATCGGAAGCCGCCGAAGCCAAACTGGCGGCCTACAACACGGCGGTGGCCTTGGGCGTGCTCAGTGCCGCCGAGCGCCTCGGTCCTCATGGCCAGTACCAGGTCGCCAAAATTGCAATCGTCGACCTTGATCTCGCGCGAATGGAGCCCACGGCTTTCGGTGATGTCGACGACGCGCAACCGCCAAAGCCCTGATTAAAACCGTCGCTTAAACCTGACCTCGGCGTCCGGTTCGCCAGCCGGCGTTTCGTCTGGCTTGACTGTCGGTTCGCCTGGTGCCGCCGCAGCTCGCGGGGCGGCCCCGTCCCGACTGCTCTCCCCTTGCCGCACCTCTTGCACGCGCTGCACCAGCGCCTTGACGAAGTCGAGATCGCGAAGGTGCACGTCATGCTGCGCCAGCGGCATCTCGATGCCGGCTTCCCGGAACGCCTTCACGATCCGAAAGCGCAGGTCCGACATGGCCGCGAAACGCTTGTTAAATTCCGAAACGCTGCCCGATAGAGTAAACTCGAAGCCGTTGCTGCCGAAACTGTCGAAGCTGGCGCCGGGCTTGGGCTGCTGCAGGAGCAGCGGGCAGTCCGCAGCAACTTTTTCCAAAACCTGCTTGATGTGCTCAGGGTCGGATCGATAGCTTGCCTTGACCGACACCGACACGCTCGAAAGGGCGTTGCGGTGCGTCCAATTCAGGAACGAGTTTGTGATCAGTTCTGAGTTTGGAATAATGAGCGTGGCTCGCTCCCCGGTCTCCAGTTCCGTCGATCGCACTGAGATGTTGCGCACGCGGCCGGTTTGTCCGCCCACGACGATCAGGTCGCCAACCTTGAGCGGGCGCTCGAACAACAAGATCAGACCCGACACGAAGTTGTTGATGATCGACTGCAGCCCGAAACCGATCCCCACCGAAAGCGCGCCAGCAACGATCGCGATATTCGTGATGTCCAGGCCGGCGTATGAGAGAGCCACGAGCAGCGCCAGCGCAAAGCCTGCGTAGCCGATGGACTTGTGGATGGACGTGGCGACGCCGGCATCGATCCGCGCCGTAGATAGGAATGTGCCGTTGATCCAACGCTGCAAGAGACGGGTGACGAACAAGAGACCGGCAAAGAGGGCCACGGCCGTCGCGATCTGCGCCAGTGAAATTCGCACGTGACCGATTTCAAAACCGAAAATCAGGGATTTCAACCCGGCCAACGTATCGGGCAGCGCAAAGCCCCACGTGACGAGGATGAACGGCAGCGCCACTAAAGCCAGTAAACCGTCCAGCGCGAACGCGGCCACTTTAGTCAGCGTTCGCGATTGCGTGTCGTCCAGCCCCAGGCGTTCGTGCATGACGCGGCCTAGCGCGCGCTCCTGGCGCGATTCTTCGCCCACGAGCGCCCGGATCGCCAGATGCAGAAGAATGACCAGCACCACGACGCTGCCGGTCACGATGACCTGACCGGAAACAAACCGGCCCAACGCGACATATCCGGCAAGCGACGTGCCGAGAATGAAAAGTGCAACGCCCAGCAGCGGTATTTTGAGGAGGCGCGGTTCCAGCCAGTTGACGTCAGACGCCACCCGCTCAAACGGCGGCGCATCCTTCGGCACGGCTGTCAACGCGTCAGACGGTTCAACATCATCGCTCGCCCGCGGCGGTTGTGGCGTGAAGCGCGTGCGCACGATCTTGAACAGCAGGGCAGCCAGCGCCACGCTGGAGAGCGTGGCCGTCGCCACGCTGACCGACAGCGGCATGGCCAGGATGCGGATTGCTTCCTTCAGCAGCAGATCGACGGCATAGATCGCCCCGATCCATGTCATGGCGTTGGCGAGTGAAGCGGCCGGCTTGTCGGCCAGATTGATCAGCCGCCATTTGGGCCGCCGCGGCTGTAGGATCGCGCGCGCCAGCGCCCGCACCGCGATGAAGACGAGCGCCGCCGGGAGCACGGTGAAGACGATCCGGTCACTATCCAGGAACCAGAGCCCGAGATTGTCGAAACCGAAGGCCACAACCGTCACGGCCAGTGCGGCCGGCAGAACATTAAGGCTCGCGACCCAGCCAGCCATACCGGCCCGCCGGAAAAAGTCGGGTTCGGCATCGGGCGCGGCATCGAGGCGGGCGGCAAAGACACGCCGGCGCACGTGCGCCATGCCGAAATACACCGCCAGCGCCGCCCCGAGCAGCCCGAGAACAGCAGGAACATTTTCCTCAGCGGATCGGCGCCAGCGCCAGAAGGTCCACTTTAATTCCGTGATCGCCGGCGGAATGGCCTCGGCAACCTTCGACCAGGTGTCGAAACTCAGCGGCGACGCGTTGCGACGAAACAGCTGGCTGGTGAAAATCCGGGTCCTGTAGTCCTGCACGCGCGTCAACAACTCGCGGGCGCGGTATTGAACGAGCCCCGTGGCCTTGATCGAACCGTCGATTTCGGCGGAAAGCTGACCGAGCCGTTGCCGCTCGGCAGCAATGGCCGGCGCTTCGGTCGGCTGGTCTTTCGCCGGCGCTGGCCCCAACTTCCCGATTTGTGAGGCGGCATCACGATAGCGGGGCTGTAAACTCTCCAGAAAAAGATCCGAAGCTTGGATGAGCGCCTCGATTTCCACACGCTGCCGGGCGAGAGCCTCGTCGTTGGTTTTTGACGCTTCGACGTCGCCTTCAAGCGCCTCGATGGCCGTACGCAGATAGGCTGCCGGCTGGCGTATTTCATCGATCGTCGCTTGATCGGCCGCGCTGTCGGGCGCCGGTCCGGCTGCCGCAGCCGGAGGATTTGCAGCCGCCTGTGGCTCACTTGCCGGCGCGGCGGGTGCGACACCCGTCTCTGGAGACGGGGCCACGGCCGGACCATTGTCCGGCGCAATAGGCTCGGAAACTCCGGGGGTAGTTCCAACAGCAACGCCAGGTGCCGATTCGGGTGCGGCTTGTTGCTCGACTTGAGCTGCCGCGCCCACGCTTTCGAACAGGGCCTGCGCCCGCACGGGTGCGTCAACGCCAAAAGCCAAGATGAGCGCGAAGATCAGCGCGCGCGGCACCGCCGCTTGAAATGCCGTTACAGCTCGCATCATCCGTCCTGCCGTACAAATCCTGGCGGGTTCAATATTTGGTGTGTCACGCCGCGCCGGTTCGAACGCAGCGCGCCGTCCGCGTAACTCATGTTTGACCTTGACCGCCCAAGTGTGGCCCGGGCGCGGCACGGCGAGGTTGGTGCGGCGCCGGGCCTCACACAAACTTTGTACAGCAAGGCATGTCCGAGCCTCACTTTTCTCCGGCCGTGGCTTGTCCGAACGTGCGCGCCGGCCGCGAGAAGACCGGCTGTGGCTCGACAGCCTCGGGCCGTATTGCTGCCTCAGGTCGCGCTGGTGCCCGCTGTGCGATCCCGGTTTCGATGACCACGTCCACTGGCCCGCCGGTCATGATCAGGTGTTCGACATTGTCACGCCGGATAAGGACAAGCCGGCGCCGGCCATCAACGGCGGCATGCTCCACCACGTCGAGGCGGCGGTCGGGCTTGGGCCCAAAAAAACCGTCGAGCGGCGACGTGCCGTTCATGCTGCTTCGCGCCACCAGCGCCGCGGCGATCAAAGCACCGGCGATAAGAACGATCAGCAGCAGGTAGGTGAGAATATCCCACATCGCGCGGCGTCTCCTGTGCAGCCGAGATCAACGGCTGATATTTGCTGCCCTGCCGCCGCACTGCCCACTCACACTCAACTGATATGTGAGGCCGGACGGCGGAGGCGATTGATACATCGCCCCAATTACGCTCCCGCGTTGAGGCGTTCGAAAGGAGGCGTGCTCCTTTTGGACTCGGTCTGCCCAAAACGAAGCAGCGCGTAACCGGAGCTATAGCGCGAAGTTCACGTCAATTTAACCCTGATGATCGAACTGTGGACAGCGTTCCCACAACGGAGTTGGGCCTCAGGCTCGCTCCGTCTGACCGGGAGACGATTTGCCAGTAATGCGTAACGAGGCCGTTGATCCATGCCGCCAGTCGAGGCCTCCCCTTCCCAGAATCAGATACCCTTCGACTTCATGAGCGATAGTGGTGTGACGGCTCACCGCCGACCGGCGCAGCCCGGAACGCCGGGCCCGTATTCTGTCGAAGCGATCACGTCGGATTTGCCGATGCTCGGCGCGGTCTTCGCGCTGGGCGTCGTTGCGGTCGCTGTTGCCGCAAGCACGGCCGGCACCCCCGTTCTGCTCACGCTTCTGGCCTGTTTTGCGATCCTGGGTGTTTTCTTCTCGTTGGGGTTGCTTGCTGGCCATGTCCGCGTCGGCGATCGGCTGCTGACCGATGATGTGACTCTCGGTATTACCGAAGGCATCGATCGCGGCCTTATGGTCGCCCGCCGTGACGGCTCGGTACTCTACGTCAATCGCAAGCTCGAGGAACTCGTCGGCCGCCTCGCTTCGCGTGAAGTATCATCCCTCGACATGGCGTTCGGCGCCGATCTCGCCGTGCGCGAGGCTTTCTTTCGCTTGAACCGTGCCGCCGACCGCGGCGATCGACACGGCGAGGACTTCCGACTGGCGGCCGGCGGCGCGTTGCCCCAGCGCATCTTGCACATCGATGTTGCGCCGTTGGATCTCGGCCGCAACCGTGAAACCGGTCCAACTGTGCTGTGGACGATTGAGGACGTCACCGACGACCGAATGCACACCGCGGCGGCCCGCCAGAGCCTCGTTGATACATTGCGCTTCTATGATGCCGCCCCCGTCGGTTTGCTGACCGTCGATCACGGCGGCACCGTTCGCCACATCAACGGCACGCTCGCACGCTGGCTCGGCTACCCCGCCCAGCCGCTTGTCAATCGCGTCGTGCGCCTGACGGACATTCTCACCGCCGAGACCGTTGCTCTTATCGACGGCGCCCGCCGGGCCGGCGCGGAAGACATGGTCTCACTCGACATCGATGCCACGCGCGAGGACGGTCGCCTGCTCCCCGTTCGCCTCGTCTCGCGCACCGGCCGCGATGGCTATCGGCTCATCGCCTTCATCAATCGTGAAGCCGATCATGGCTTGGGTTTCGACGCGCCCGCCAGCGACGTTCGTTTTGCACGCTTCTTCCAATCTGCCCCGTTCGGGATTGCGAGCGTATCGGCCGATGGTCGCGTGACAAGTTCCAACGGCGCCTTCGCCCGCCTCATGCTTGACGCGACGGGCGGCGTCGGCAAGCGCGCCGTCGATGTTTTGACCCGCCCAGACGACAAAGTGGCCCGGGCTGGTGTTGACGAAACTCTTCGCCGTGTGCTGGCCGGTAAGGCCGCCGCTCAGCCACTCGAAACGGCCCTATCCGCAAGCACGGTGCGCCGCGTCTTCATGAGCCCCATGGTCGAGCAGGCCACCGACCGCGAAGCCGCCATGCTCTATGTCGTCGATGCCACCGAGCAGAAGGCGCTCGAAGTGCAGTACGCGCAATCCTCGAAAATGGAAGCAGTCGGCAAACTCGCCGGAGGTATCGCGCACGATTTCAACAATGTTCTGACTGCGATCATCGGCTACTCCGATCTCCTGCTGCAGACGCACGCCATGTCCGATCCCGCCTATAAGGACATCAAGAACATCCAGGGCAGCGCTTACCGCGCCGCCGGTATGGTCCGTCAGCTCCTGTCGTTTTCGCGCAGGCAGACATTGCAGGCCGAATCTTTGCTGCTCGACGAGGTGATCAACGAAAATACGTCCATGCTCCGCACGTCGTTGGGCGAGAAGATCACGCTCAAGAATCAGCCGAGCCGCGACCTCTGGTACGTCAAGGTGGACAAGGGCGAGTTCGCCCGCGTCATCCTCAATCTGACTGTCAACGCCCGTGATGCCATGCCCGGCGGCGGTGTTCTGACGATCCAGACGCGCAACGTCACCGAACGCGAAAGCCAGAAGCTTGGCCGCGAAGGAATGCCGATCGGCGAATACGTCGCCGTCGAAGTGTCCGACACCGGCACCGGGATGCCGTCGGACGTCCTCGAAAAGATTTTCGAGCCATTCTTCACGACCAAAGGCATCGGCAAAGGCACTGGTCTGGGCCTGTCGACCGTCTATGGCATCGTCAAGCAGTCGGGCGGCTTTATTTATGCCGATAGTGCGCCGGGCAAAGGCACATCGTTCCAGGTTTTCTTGCCGCGCTACATTCCCGAACTCGACGAAGACGAACCCGCCGTAGCGCTAGCCCCGCCTAAGGACAGTGTGTCTAAAGACGCCGCCGCCAAAGCCGCCGATCTCACCGGCACTGGCCGCGTGCTTCTCGTTGAAGACGAAGAAGTCGTGCGCTCGTTTGCTGTCCGCGCCCTGACCCGCCAGGGCTACGAAGTTCTTGAGGCCTCCGACGGCCAAGAAGCCCTCGACATTGTCGCCGCCCACAACGGCGAGATCGACATCGTCGTCACCGACGTCGTCATGCCGGAAATGGACGGGCCGACCATGTTCCGCGCACTGCGCAAAACCAACCCGTCGATCAAGGTGATCTTCGTGTCTGGTTATCCCAATGAGGCATTTCGCGAAACGCTCGGCAGCGAGGAAGTGGCCTTCCTTCCCAAGCCATTCTCGCTGCCCCAGTTGGCCGAGAAGGTGAAGCAGGAACTGAACCGCTGACACGCTGCAGCCGAATGAAAAACGCCCGGGATAAATCCCGGGCGTTTCTCGTTGCCTAATGTGTGCTTCGATTCATGTGAGCCAAGTCAAGGGCGAGCCGCTCGCTGTCAGCGCCGGTTGCTCGATGACGAGGATGGTTTGTCCCAGTGCAGATAGATCACGGTGACAACGGCCGTTAGAACCATGGTGCCGATGACCTCAGGTCGCTGGATGAAAGCGAGCCAAGCCGAAAGGCCCGACGCCGAACCGCCTTTGGCGGTCAGCATGCTGTTGGTGACGATGACGGCGAGCGTCAGCAGGGCGGTCAGTCCCATGGCTGTCAGCGTTTGCAGTGCACGCTTGGCCAGCCGTGGTACGAGCAGGGTCTTGCCTGCAACGTCGATCATGGTGCGGTCCGACATGCGTCCGGGTCTCCTCCCTGCGCGGTTATGATCCCTGCAATGCCCAAGTGAAGCGCACAGCGACGGAATCCGAATCAATCCACGTTAACCCTCCTCTGGGGCAAACCCGGGGCATCGCAGCCGTTAATCGCGGGTCGTGACCCGTCCGCCACATGGCTAAGCCTTTGGACTGCATGACTCGTAACGAGAACAAAACAAGATTGACCAGCGGGAACAAAGCGGGTACAAAGTTGCGAAATTGTAGCTCTGCAACTTTAACCCTAAGGTGCGCCCGATGACGAACAAGCCGGACTTGAAAGTGATCGAAGGGGGATCCTCGAAGATGGATAAGAAGCAGGCGCTCGAAGCGGCCCTGGCTCAAATCGACAAGAATTTCGGCAAGGGCTCAATCATGCGATTGGGCGCCAATGACAAGTCGATCGATGTCGAGGCGATTTCGACTGGATCGCTGGGGCTCGACATTGCGCTCGGGATCGGCGGCTTGCCCAAGGGACGTGTTGTCGAAATCTACGGGCCTGAATCGTCCGGCAAGACCACACTCACGCTGCACGTCATCGCAGAGGCCCAGAAAAAGGGCGGAATTTGCTCTTTCATCGACGCGGAGCACGCCCTTGACCCCGTCTATGCGCGCAAACTCGGCGTCAAGGTCGAAGACCTGCTGATTTCGCAACCCGATACCGGTGAACAAGCCCTTGAAATTGCCGACACCCTCGTTCGGTCCGGTGCCGTCGACGTGCTCGTTATCGACTCGGTGGCAGCCCTGACGCCGAAAGCCGAGCTCGAAGGCGAAATGGGCGACAGCCTGCCGGGCTTACAGGCCCGCCTGATGAGTCAGGCACTGCGCAAGTTGACCGCCTCGATTTCCAAGTCGGGCTGCATGGTCATCTTCATCAACCAGATCCGCATGAAAATCGGCGTCATGTTCGGCAATCCCGAAACGACGACCGGCGGCAATGCCTTGAAATTCTACGCCTCGGTCCGCCTCGATATCCGCCGCATCGGCCAGATCAAGGACAAGGACGAACCGGTCGGCAACCAGACCCGCGTCAAGGTTGTCAAAAACAAGGTCGCCCCGCCCTTCAAGCAGGTCGAATTCGACATCATGTACGGCGAGGGCATCTCCAAATTTGGCGAACTTGTCGATCTTGGCGTCAAGGCCAACATCATTGAAAAGTCGGGTTCTTGGATGTCGTATAATGGCGAGCGCATCGGCCAAGGCCGGGAGAACACCAAGGAATTTTTGAAGTCCAATCCAAAAGCTGCCGCAGCCCTCGAAAAAGCCATCCGCGCCAATGCCGGCCTGATCGTCGACAAGATGCTCGTTGATCCTGAATCAGGTGAAGCAGATGCTGAAACGCCGGACGAAGATGGCGTTCTGCCTGATGTCGAGGACACGCCGAAGAAGGGCGCCAAGGCCAAGCGCTGAACCGGCACGCCGGTGAGCACGAATGCGGACTGGGGCGGGGGCAGTGTGCCCCCGTTTTGCCGTCACCCAATGGCCCGCGGCCTTTCGGCCCCGATTGACCTCCCAGCCGCTTGCGGCAGCAGCGTTTCTGGACAAAGTCGCAGAGCGGCGGCTAGAACCGCCCAACTCACTCTGCAGCCGGCGGAGAATGGCCGTCGGCAGGGCGCACCTTGGCGCCGGGCTGCCGGCAGTGCCGGTCGCCCAACAATCCGGAAAGCTTGGAACGACATGACCGGCGTCAACGAAATCAGAACGGCCTTCCTCGACTACTTCAAGCGCAATGGGCATGAAGTCGTGCCGTCGTCGCCGCTCGTGCCGCGCAACGACCCGACGCTGATGTTCACCAATGCCGGCATGGTGCAGTTCAAAAATGTGTTCACCGGTCAGGAAACCCGCCCCTATTCGACGGCGGCGTCATCACAGAAATGCGTCCGCGCCGGCGGCAAGCACAACGATCTAGACAACGTCGGCTACACCGCAAGGCACCATACGTTTTTCGAGATGCTCGGCAATTTCTCGTTCGGCGACTACTTCAAGGAACACGCGATCGAACTTGCCTGGGACCTCATTACCAAGGACTACGGCCTCGACAAGAAGCGCCTGTACGTCACCGTCTATCACACAGACGACGACGCCTTCCGCATCTGGAAGAAGCTGACCGGCTTTTCTGACGAAAAAATTATCCGCATCCCCACCGCCGATAACTTCTGGGCCATGGGTGATACGGGCCCGTGCGGCCCGTGCTCGGAAATGTTCTACGACCATGATCCCGATGGCCAGAAGGGTATCCCTGGCGGACCGCCGGGCTCGTCCGATGCCGATGGCGACCGCTTCATCGAGATCTGGAATCTTGTCTTCATGCAGTTCGAGCAGCGCGCGCCCGGTGACCGCGTGCCGTTGCCCAAGCCCTCGATCGACACCGGCATGGGTCTGGAACGCATCTCAGCCGTGCTCCAGGGCGTGCACGACAACTACGACACCGATCTGTTCAAGGCACTCATCGCCGCGTCCGTTGATGCGACCGGGGTCAAGGCCGAAGGCGAAGCGCGTTTCTCCCACCGCGTAATCGCCGACCACCTGCGCTCGACAAGTTTTCTCATCGCCGACGGCGTGCTGCCCTCCAACGAGGGCCGTGGCTATGTTCTTCGCCGCATCATGCGCCGCGCCATGCGCCACGCACACTTGCTCGGTGCCCGCGATCCGTTGATGTACCGCCTCGTCCCGGCCCTTGTGCGCCAGATGAGCGATGCCTATCCCGAATTGTCACGCGCGCAAGCTCTCATCACCGAAACGCTGAAACTCGAAGAAACCCGCTTCCGCAAGACGCTCGAAAACGGGTTGAAGCTTCTGGGCGACGCGTCCTCAACATTGCATCAGGGCGCTGTGTTCCCCGGTGACGTGGCCTTCAAGCTCTACGACACGTTTGGTTTTCCTCTCGATCTGACGGAAGACGCGCTAAAGCCGCGCGGCATCACCGTCGATACGAGCGTGTTCAACGCCGCGATGCAGAAACAGAAGGAGGATGCGCGCCGCGCCTGGAAAGGCTCGGGCGAAGCGGCGACGGAGACCATCTGGTACGAAATCAAAGAGAAAACCGGCGCGACGGAATTCTTAGGCTATGACACCGAGGCCGCTGAAGCTGTCGTCGCCACGATCGTCGCCGGCAGCCGGCAAGTGGACATCTTGAAGTCTGGCGACGAAGGTGCGCTGATCCTCAACCAAACGCCATTCTATGGTGAAAGCGGCGGTCAGGTTGGCGACCGCGGTGTCATTCGAGGACCCAATGGGGCGCGCTTCCGCGTCACCGAGACGCAAAAGAAGTTGGGCGATCTGTTTGTCCATATCGGTGTCGTGGAGAGCGGCGCGTTTCATCGGAACGACGCCGTTGAACTCGAGGTTGACCATGCCCGCCGCACCGAGACGCGCGCCAATCACTCCGCCACTCACCTTCTGCACGAAGCGCTGCGCCAGATCCTCGGGGAGCATGTTGCGCAGAAGGGTTCGCTCGTCTCGCCCGACCGCCTGCGCTTCGATTTCGTCCATCAAAAACCGATGAGCCATGACGAGGTGAAACAGGTCGAATCTCTCGCCAATGCCCTCGTGCTTCAGAATTCCCTCGTCGAAACCCGGCTGATGGCGCTCGACGAGGCCAAAGCATCCGGTGCGATGGCGCTATTTGGCGAAAAATACGGCGACGAAGTTCGCGTTGTGTCGATGGGGGACCCAAGGCCCGGAGCCAACAAGGCTTGGTCGGTGGAACTCTGCGGCGGCACACACGTCCGGCGAACCGGCGACATCGGCCTGATCAAGATCGTCGGCGAGAGTGCCAGCTCGGCCGGCGTCCGCCGCATCGAAGCGCTCACCGCCGATGGTGCCCGCGCTTATCTGGCGGAGGCCGACGAACGGCTGAAGGAAGTGGCCGCCATCCTCAAGACGCGGCCCGACGATGTCGTCGAACGCTTGCGGGCGATCGTCGATGAACGCAAGTCGCTCGAAAAGCAATTGGCCGACGCAAAGAAGCAACTTGCCTTGGGCGGCGGCGCCGCCGCTGGAGCCGGCTCATCGCCCATCATCAAAATAGGCGATACCAGCTTCTTCCGCATTGCTGTATCTGGCGTCGATATGAAGGACTTGAAGGCAATGGCCGACGACGGCCGCGCCAAGGTCGGTTCCGGCGTGGTTGCGATCGCGAACGCCTCGGCCGACGGCAAGCTGGGAATCGTCGTGGCGGTCACGCCCGACCTCATTGGCCGATACAACGCCGTGGACCTCGTCCGCGTCGCTTCCGAAAAAACGGGTGGCAAAGGCGGCGGCGGACGGCCCGATATGGCTCAGGCCGGTGGGCCGGATGGTTCGAAGGCGGAGGACGCGTTGGCTGCCATCGAAGCACTGATCGGTCTCTAACCAGCTTGCGTAGTTATTGCGCTGCCAAGCTGGCAAAAAACGCCCTTTATGAATTCAAGAAAGAACTGGGAGTGACCGCGTGACCTGCAAACTTGCGAGCCTGCCAGCGGCATGTGCCGTTTTATTGTGCTCTCTGCCGGCCTTGGCCGAAACACCTGCCACCGTCTGCGGTGTTAATGCAGATATGGTCGGCATTATTCTGCGCATGAATGAGGATGGCGTCGAGCAGGTCGGCGTCGACAACAAAATGTTCGTTAAGCGCGACAGCCGCGATGGCACCCTTTGGGTGATCTCTCTGCCGAACACGACAGCGCATCCTGCCCTTGCCTGTCGCACCAAAGCAAAGCAGACGGAATTGCTTTGTAGTGCCGGAGAAAAAACCTGCGCCAGTTTCCTGGCGCAGGCGACCGCTCGGCTCGACAAAGCCGAGAAGGCAGCACCGTGAAGGGTGTTCGGTGGTGCCGCGTCAGCCGCGCATAACCTTGCGCTTGCTGCCGATAAGCCTGACAATCCATCGCTTGATGCGCGAGGCGGGATGAATGGCAGCAGGCTTCCACGACATTGCAGCCTACAAGGATGGCATGGTCATCCTTGCCACGGCCGCGATTGCAATCCCGTTGTTTCAGCGCGTGCGCATCAGTCCGGTGCTGGGGTATCTCCTGATGGGGATGCTGCTGGGGCCGCACATGATCGGCTCCTTCACACGCTTCGTCCCTGCCGCCGACTGGGTCACAATCTCCAATCCGGAAAATCTAGCCGTCGTCGGAGAATTCGGCGTTGCGTTTCTTCTCTTCATCATCGGTCTTGAGCTTGCCCCGCAGCGGTTGTGGATCATGCGCCGGCTCGTGTTCGGCATGGGCTCGCTGCAAATCATTCTGAGCACCGCGCTCATTGCGAGCCTGGCGGCCATGCTCGGGCAGCCGCCGGCCGCCGCCCTCATTATCGGAGCCTCGCTGGCTCTGTCGTCGACGGCGATCGTCGTCGAATTGCTGGCGCAGCAGAACCGTCTGTCGCTTGGGACCGGCCGAACCAGCTTTTCGATTCTCTTGATGCAGGATCTCGCCGTGATCCCGCTGTTGCTCCTGGTCCCGGCGTTGGCGCCTGGATCGGAAGGATCGCTGGCCGTCAGTCTGCTGCAGGCTCTCGGCCAGGCCGCTTTCGCCGTCGGCCTGATCGTAGTCATCGGCTATGTCGTGTTGCGGCCGCTGTTCCGCCTCGTGGCCAATGCTGACAGCAATGACTTGTTTGTCGCCGCCGTGCTCCTGGTTGCTGCCGGAAGTGGCGTTTTCACGGCTGCCGTTGGATTGTCGATGGCTCTTGGCGCCTTCGTTGCCGGACTGCTTCTCGCCGAAACGGAATACCGCAGGGCGATCGAAGCAACGATTCAGCCCGTCAAAGGTTTACTTCTCGGCTGCTTCTTTTTCACAGTTGGCGCGCAGCTCGATCTCAGCGTCATCCTCGACAATCCGGTCTACGTCCTTCTCGGCCTCGTCACGCTGCTCTTGCTCAAAGGCGCCATCGTCGCCGGCGTGGTGGCCTTCTATGGTTTCAACACCGCCGTCGCCGGCCGCTCCGCGGCTTTGCTCGGTCCGGGCGGAGAATTCGCCTTCATTGTGCTTGGGCTCGCAACGACGTCGAAAATTATCAGCCCGGACGTTTCCGCCTACCTTCTGGCCCTCACCTCGCTGTCGATGGCGTTGATCCCTGCACTCGACCGTCTCGCTCAAGCGCTCCTCCCGATTCCGGTGAGCGCGCCGACGGATCCGGCCCTCCTGGCCATCCCGGCTGCGGAAGAGCCCGTCACCGCAATTGTCATTGGCTTCGGCCGCGTCGGCGCGCTCGTGTCCGACATGCTCACCGTGCACAATGTCTCCCACATCGTTACCGAGAAGCGGCCCGACCTTGTCAGCGATGGCCGCAAGAACAACCATCCTGTCTTTTACGGCGACGCGCTGAACACAGCTTTTCTGCAAGCGTGTGGACTGATGCGCGCCAAAGCCGTCATCCTCACCATCCACGATTGGGAAGCGATGGATAACATCGTGCGCGCGATCCTCTCGCTGAACCCGACGATCACCATCGTTGCCCGCGCCCGCGACGCAGATCATGCGCGCGCCTTATACGAGATTGGGGTATCCGACGCCGTGCCCGAGACCATCGAAGCCAGTCTGCAGCTCTCCGAGGCAGCCTTGGTGGATTTGGGCATTCCGGCTGGTCCGGTGATCGCCTCGATCCACGAAAAGCGCGATGAATTTCGGGCCGCATTGCAGGCCGCCGCCGGCAAGGCGGGCCGCGGAACGAGCCACGCCGTGCGCGCAAAAACCCGCGATCGGGCCCGGTACTGACGCGTTATTCCGTAACTTTCGACCAGTCGATGATGTCGAAGTCCGCCAGGATAGCGGCTAGCCGCCCATCCGCGTCCATGCCCGCATATACCGAATAGACGCCGTCGCCCCAACCCGCATCGAACGCAACGACCGTGCCGGCCCCGCTCCCGATCTGCAGTCGGAACGCCCCGGTCGCACCGCGTTCTTTGGCGCCGGCGTTTTGTCCTTGTTCAAGCCAACGGTCGAAAACGTCGACATTGGCTTTGGCAGCATTCGTCGCGGCCGCGCCGGCCGCGGGATCGAAGAAGGCGGCGACCCCGCTGTCGACAGTAAAGCCCCAATCGCCATCCGGATTTTCCGCATCCCTGTGCATGTCGATCGGCCTCGCCGTCTCCCAGCGCACAACGGGCCTTTCCGTGACTGCAAGGCGGGCAAAGGCCACGCGTCCGCGCCCCATCGTGCCCTGCAGCACGGCAAGACGAACCGGATAATCGCCATTGGTAATGTCGAGAGCGAGTGGCTGCTGATCGGCGCCGATGAACGGATCGGCGACCACGACCTTCCCCGATACGATCTTCACAACGCCGGCTTCTATGGTGCGAAAGTAGATTTTGACGGGTCGCGGCCGTTCGCCAGGAAGTGAATCGTCCGCGGTTGCCACAAAATCAGGAGAGAAAGCGCGCGTAAAGAGGTGGGCATGCAACGGTTCAGCGGCCGACGCTTCCGCTATGCCCGACACCAGCGTGGCGGCCAGACCGGCAATCAGCAATGTGCGATGGATGAGCATGGGGGCATGAGTGCTTTCGTCGGCAGCCTCACGTAGCACGCGCGCGCCGGACCCGCATAGGAAGCCGAACATAGCGTCAATGCGGGGTTCAGTGGCTCTGCAACCTGATGCACCTTTTCCGGTTCGACCGTGCCGCAAACGCTGCGGCCAATCGAGAGGTTCCCCACCTCAAGGCATATTGCGCGGTCCATAGTAGAAGCGATCGCGACCGAAACGAGGACATCACGCAGTCGGTCTGCTGTGTGTTCGACGGTCGCCGGATCGCTCAACCCGTCATCGCCGTTTTCAAATTCTCATCGACCTTGTCGAGGAAGCCTGTGGTCGACAGCCATTTCTGGTCGGGACCGACGAGGAGGGCCAAGTCCTTGGTCATGAACCCGGCTTCGACCGTATCGATGCACACCTTTTCTAGTGTGTCGGCGAAACGCTGGAGTTGCGAATTGTCGTCGAGCTTGGCGCGATGGGCGAGCGCCCGCGTCCAGGCAAAGATGGAGGCGATCGAGTTCGTCGATGTCTCCTTGCCTTTCTGGTGTTCGCGGTAGTGGCGCGTCACTGTTCCATGTGCTGCCTCCGCCTCCACCGTTTGGCCGTCGGGCGTCAAGAGCACTGACGTCATGAGTCCAAGCGAACCGAACCCTTGCGCGACGGTGTCGGACTGCACGTCGCCGTCGTAGTTCTTGCACGCCCAGATGTAGCCGCCCGACCACTTGAGCGCTGAGGCGACCATGTCATCTATGAGCCGGTGCTCATAGGTCAACTTGCGCTTTTGAAACTCTGACTTGAATTCCGCTTCAAAGACCTCCTGAAAGATATCCTTGAAGCGACCATCATAGGCCTTGAGGATGGTGTTCTTCGTCGAAAGGTAGACCGGGTAATTCCGATTGAGGCCATAGTTGAGGGAAGCGCGGGCGAATTCCCGGATGCTCTCGTCCAGGTTATACATGGCCATCGCCACGCCTGCCCCCGGCGCCTTGAACACTTCCCTTTCGATCACATGGCCGTCCTCGCCGACGAACTTGATTGTCAGCGTGCCTTTGCCGGGAAACGTGAAGTCCGTGGCCTTGTACTGGTCGCCGAAAGCGTGCCGGCCGACGATGATCGGCTGCGTCCAGCCCGGGACGAGCCGCGGCACGTTTTTGCAAATAATGGGTTCGCGGAAAATGACCCCCCCAAGGATGTTGCGAATGGTCCCATTCGGGCTCTTCCACATGTCCTTGAGATTGAATTCCTTCACGCGGGCTTCGTCCGGCGTGATGGTGGCGCACTTGACCCCGACGCCGTGCTTCTTGATGGCGTTGGCGCTGTCGATGGTGACCCGATCGCTGGTCTTGTCCCTGTTCTCGACGGAAAGGTCGTAATATTCGAGATCCACATCGAGGTAGGGATTGATCAGCTTGTCCTTGATGAGCTGCCAGATGATGCGGGTCATCTCGTCACCGTCGAGCTCCACGACGGTGCCGGTCACCTTGATTTTGGTCATTCGCAAGAGCCTGTCGGTTGAAAAGCGCGGGCGCCGATTGATGCGCCGCACCATAAAGCCGACACAGCCCGTCGCCAAGAGCCGCCCGGCCGCACCCGTCGGATCTGCGAAACGGTGTCCGGTGCTTGGCGGATGCGCGCCAGCCCGCTAAGGGAGAGCCAATAGAAAAAGTCTCGGATCGCGGCCGCAATGACAGCATTGATCGACACGTCGGCCAGCGAACCCCGGTTCGGCGGTGTGCCGTTGGCCGCGATCGTCCATGCGTGTCACGAGAAAACCGTCGACGCGGGACTGGCGGCGCTTGCTCTCCCGGGGCTCGACCGCGCGACCCTCGAACCCGTCCTGACCTATTGCGCCGAGCTGCGCTGCGAGACCGACGCGGTCACGTGTCCGGGCTGCAAACGGCAGACGGAGGCCGACGGCATCACCTCGCTCGATGATTTTATCAGGCGCCATGAGGAAATCATCGTCGGCGACGGCGCTGTCCGGCTGAAGGGGACGGGTACGGGAGTTCTCACGACACCCGCGCTTGCCGCACTGGAGAAGACCTGGTCTGGCGAGAACTACTGGTTCTGGGCTCGCCGCGTACTCCGCAAGCTGCGCCATGGCATCCGCCGTGCCCACATTCGCGGCAACGCGATCGCTCCTCCCGGCACGACACCGTCGGTCATCCTCATCGAACCGCAATTACCCGACAACATCGGCATGGTGGCCCGCGCGTGTGCCAACTTCGGCCTCGATGATTTGCGTCTGGTCGACCCCCGCGACGGCTGGCCGAATGAGAAAGCCCGCATCGCGGCCTCCGGCGCCAATTACGTCATCGATGATGCAGCGGCCTACGAAACCTTTGACGCCGCGCTGTCGGACCTCAATTGGGTCTGCGCCACAACCGCCCGACAGCGAGATCTGCGCAAGCCGGTCCTCACTCCGCAAGAAGCCGTCGCCGAAATGGGCCGTCGCATCGCCGCCGGACAACGCTGTGGGGTCATTTTTGGGCGGGAGCGCAATGGTCTGGAAACACACGAGGTCGCCCGCGCCGATGCCGTCGTCATGATCCCCGTCAATAGCCGCTTTGCTTCCTTGAATCTCGCCCAGGCCGTTCTCATTCTTGGCTATGAATGGATGCGCAACTCAGGCGCGGCAACTCTGGGCCGCGTCACAACTTTTGAGGCGCCCATGCAATCGGGTCTATATCTGGGGGATCAAAGTCCTGCGACCCGTGAGGAACTTTTTGCGTTCTTCGACCATCTGGAGCGCGAACTGGAACGGCAGGGATTCTTTTCATCGCCCGACAAGCGCCCTTCGGTGGTCAATAACTTGCGAACAATGTTCCTTCGCGCCGAGCCGACGGGGCAGGAGGTCAAAACCCTTCGTGGCATTGTGGCAACGCTGGCGAAGGGCAAGGCGGTGACACCCAAGCCATCCACATGACCTGCCTTGTTATGGCCAAGTTTTGAGCCGAGCGATGCCCGGGAAAACGTCACGGCGCGTCTATCGGAGGCGGGCTGGCCAAGGCTCTGCGGAAGCCAGCCGGCACATTGCGATACGTCAAAAATCCGGCGCTCGCCGGCGGTAACACTCGCTACGGACCGGGCAACGGGCCGAAAAGGCTCAAATGAAAACAGGGGCAACTACATGCGAATGAGGGTCTGGGCGGGGACGATCGGATTGTGCACGGCGGTGGCGACTCTGTCCGGAGCAGCAGGGCAGGCCACGGCTCAGGAACTCAGCGAGAAGTCGGTCCGCTCGTTCATGGATTATGCCTGGTCGCTAACGCCGCAGCAGTTTTCCAAGCAGGACGGCACCGTCATTGTCATCGACAAAAAGAAGCCCAACGATGTCATGGTGCCCATCGATGTTGCCCGCGAAGTCATTCGGGTCGGCCGGTTGTCGGCGCACGCCCAGATTTGCAACCTCGCCGACCACCAGGTCATCAATCACCGCTCGCTCATGAAGCGGGAAGAGGAAAAGAAGGCCTGGACCGACCAGCAGATCGTCTACATCAACCAGCTTCACCTCACGACGGTCATGCTGCTGACTGGACGCATCCGGGTTGTCGAGAAGGAAGGCGACAAGGAAGTTGTCGTCGACGACGGCAAGGCATCGCAAAAGACCTGCACCGATGAAGAACGCGCCAAGGTGCGCGACACCATCGTCGCCTATGTCGAGGCCGGCCCGAACTTCAAGGTCAATGTCGCCCCCGTGGCTGGCGCACCTGCGGGTGGCGCGGCCCCCGCCGCCGCTGCCGCCCCTGCCCCCGGTCCAGCACCGGCGTCTCAGACGGCAACGGGGTCGACGTCAATCCCCAAAACCAAGTGAGGCGTCAGCAGCCGCGTTGCTTGACCGCAGCGTAGTTGACGACCGCCGCGATTGAGCTTACTGAACCCATAACGCGGGCCGATTTGGCCCGCGTTCCTTTTTTGCGCACCCGCGGTTGCCGGCCGTCACGCCGGAGACCTGTCGATCCAAGGTCTTGGATTTCAAGACGGTGGATAGAGGAGGGGGCGCTCCAATCGGGCCCGGCGCTGGTCGCGCTGCGCCTGCAACTCATTAATGGAGTGCCAGACCATGACCAAGCGCCACAGCGCCAAGCATAAGATTGATCGCCGCCTGGGTGAAAACATCTGGGGGCGTCCGAAAAGCCCGCTCAACAAGCGCGAGAGCCGTCCCGGCCAGCATGGCGAACGTCGCGTTTCCAAGCTGTCCGACTTCGGCCAGCAGCTCAAGGCCAAGCAGAAGCTTCGCGGCTACTACGGCAACATCTCCGAGCGCCAGTTCCTCCGCTTGTTCAAGGAAGCCGCAAGCCTGAAGGGTTCGACCTCAGAGCAATTGATCGGGTTGCTGGAACGTCGCCTCGACGCGGTCGTCTACCGCGCCAAATTTGTACCAACCGTTTTTGCGGCCCGCCAGTTCGTCAGCCACGGACATGTTTTCGTCAACGGCCGCCGCGTGACGATCCCGTCCATTCGCCTGCGCATCGGCGATGTGGTGGAGGTGAAGGAAAGCTCGCGCCAGCTGCCGCTGCTGCTCGAAGCGATCAAGAGCGCCGAGCGCGACATTCCCGATTACATCGACGCCGATCACTCCAAGATGACGGCGAAACTGTCGCGCATCCCGGCGTTGGCCGACGTACCATACCCCGTCGTGATGGAACCAAACCTCGTGGTCGAGTTCTACTCGCGCTAAGTGACCACCATCTGGTATCTCGGAACGGCCGGGCCTTCGCAGCCTGGCCGCTTTCGTTTCAGGCGCACGGGGGCGTTGCGATGCAAAATCCGTTATGGCTGGCCGCCGGCGGATTATTGGTTGTGTTTGGCGCGCTGATGCTGCGCTGGGCCGGGCGCTACGATGCGACCGGCATTGCCATGGATGCGGCGTGGCGCATGGCGCGTACCGGCAGCGCAACGGGCGCTCGCGATGAACTCGGCCGCGTCATCGATGAGCAGTTAACAGATATCCGTGCCGATGCCGATCGCATCGGCCATACCCGCACCGCCATCAAGCATGGGTGGCGCTTCTTCATCGCCCGGTTCGTAAGCATCCTCGCGTTCATCCTGATTGCGATCGGCATTGCCGTGATCGCCGCGGCGTTTCTCTGGATCTGATCGGATCAGTTGCGCCAGCGGCGCGCCGGATGCGTGGGCAGCGTGACCGGCTCCCCGATGGGCTGAGGTTGAGGATGGGATTCACCGATCGCACCCGGCTCTGACCTGTTCGTGCGCCGCCCCGGAACCGTATTCGCCCAACCATACGCGAGCATCGTGATCAGCGCACTTGCAGCGAAGAAGTACACGCCGGGAAGAACGCGCGCTTCCGTGTAGCCCGACGAGTTCACGTAGAAAATCATGAGCGCCAGGACCATCACGTCGGTCATCGAATAGCGGCCGAGCCATTCCATCGTGGCAATTGATTTCTTGCGAAATTCCGGCGGAATATCAGGGGATGTGACGAGCGTGAGAAGGTAAAGCAGCTTCAGAAAAGGAAACAGGATCGAGAACAGGAACAGCACGGTACACAGAAAAACTTCTTCGCTCTCCCACAGCGCCCAGATGATCGTCCCGATCGAGTGTTCGTTGGTCCAGACATATACGGTGGTGAAGCGGATCGACGGCAGGATGATGCCCAGCGCAAAGCAGACCGTCGCCACAATGATAAGGAACGAGAGAACGAAATTGCGGAACGCGGGTACCGGCAAAGTGGGTGCAGGATCTGTAATCTGGACCGCCGCCAATCCCTCGTTATGCAGCCAGGCGTAGGAAAGGATCATCAGCATGACCGCGGCGGTGAAGAAGTAGACGCCAGCCAGGCTCGCCGCATCGTAAAGGCCCTGCGCCTTAATAAAAAAGATTGTCAGCGCCAGGACCAGCACATCGTGCATGGACCATTTCCCGAGCCATTCAAGCGCCTTCAGGCGTTGGTGCTGACGCACGATTTCGGCCGCCGGGAGGGTCGAGACGAGCAGCAGATACAAAAGCTTCAACACGGGCAGCACGATTGAAAAAATCAGTATGGTGAAGCCGAGGAACATCTGGCCATCGTGGATCAGCACTTCCACCGTCGACAGCAGCGAATGTTCCGTTGACCAGAAGACGTACTTGGTCAGCCGGATGATCGGCAGCGAAATGCCGAGCGCCAGACACACCGCCGCGCCGATGATGGCGAAGCTCAAAAGGAACCGCCGTCCGCCGAGCCGCATGTCCCGCCCGCAAAATATGCAAAAAGAAAACCCGGGCCGCCATATCGGCGACCCGGGCTTTTATCAATCCGTCACATGGCGAAAGCGGGGCTGCAGCAGCCCCTCAGCCATGCCGGCCTAACCGTGGTGGTGCTGATGCGGGATACCCTTCGCGCAGACAAGGTCATGCAGTTCGCCCGCCTCGAACATTTCCCGCATGATGTCGCAACCGCCGACAAATTCCCCCTTGACGTAGAGTTGCGGAATGGTCGGCCAGTTTGAATAGCTCTTGATGGCTTCCCGAATTCCCTGATCGTCGAGCACGTTCACGTCCTTGAACGGCACGCCGAGGTGCTGCAGAATTTTCGTTGCGGTCGCGGAAAATCCGCATTGAGGGAAACGCGCGTTGCCCTTCATGAACAGGACGACATCATTGCCCTCGATGGTTTCCTTGATCCAGGCGTTCACGTCTTTCTCGCTCATCGTTCGATCTCCTGCGCGACGGCGGGCCATCCGAGCCCACACGCTTTCGGCTAGATGGGGTTTAGGTCTGGCAAAAGTCAATGCGCGGTGTGGCCGGATTTGGGCCTGGCCGTCAGTCGCGGCCACTAATCCGGCGGGGCAGCGGTCGTGAGCTGCAGCGCATGCAACACATTGCCCATTTCGCCGCCAAAAGCATCGTACACAAGCTGGTGTTGGCGCACCCGCGGCAGGCCCTTGAAGGCCCCCGAGACGACGTGCGCTGACCAGTGGTCGTTGTCGCCGGCCAGATCGGTCAGCCGTACCTCCGCATCGGGCAACTTCGCCTTGATGCGTCTCTCAATTTCAGCAGCCGACATGGGCATGGGTCAGTTCCTTTCAATCAGTGCGCAGCCCTATGCACGCTCGCCCGGTCGCATGCAAGTGGCTGCCGTGACGAAACAACGCTGGCCCTTCCGCCCGCTTCCTGGGAACTCTGGCGGCCAAGCCAGCGTTTGGGGCCCATGAAAATCCACGTGATCGTCAATGCGCGCGCCGGAACGGTTCTCGATTGGGAGGCACAGCCCTTACGACAGGAAATCGTCAGCGCGTTCAAGGCCGCCGGCCACGACGTGGCGGTGCATATGATTGCCCCGGACGAACTCAAGGATGCGATTGCCAAGGCCCTTGCGCAAGGCTGTGACGCGGTGGTCATTGGCGGCGGCGACGGTACGGTGCGGGCCGCCGCGGAATTGCTGATCGGAACAGGTATCCCTCTCGGCATTCTCCCGCTCGGCACAATGAATCGTCTTGCGCGCGATCTTAAAATTCCGCTGACGGTCGCAGAAGCCGCCGCCGCTCTTGCTGGCGGTGAAACCGCATCCATTGATGTCGGCGACGTCAATGGCCGAATTTTCCTCAACAACTCCATATTCGGCGTCTCGACGCTATATTCCGAATACAGGCAGTCGTTGCGCGGCAAACCGACAATGCAACGCATGCGCGGCTATGTTCGGGCCGTGAAGGAAATTTTGCAAAGCCGTCGTCGCATGGAAATTGACGTTGACGATGGCCACAAGCCCGTGCGGTTGCGCATTCTGTCCATGGCGGTCTCGAACAACCGTTATGCCAATCGGCCAAGCCTCACGCTCGCCAAGGACGGGCTGCACCACGGCGTTCTTGCTGCTTATATCTCAAAGCATCCGTCGGGTTGGGGCATGGCCCGCGCCGTCATTCGCGCGATGTTGGGCCGGCTCAAATCGGATCCCGACGTCGTGCATCTGGAAGGCCGTCGCTTTGACGTTTTGACCCGGCGCTCCACCCTGCGGCTGGCCAACGACGGCGAATTGGAAACCGTGGAATTGCCGCTACGCTATACGATCCGCCCCGGGGCCTTGACAGTAATGGTCCCTGCAACCGAGAATCGGACCGATGCTGAGCGAGCCGCCACCGTCGTCAACTGATGCTGAAAAGACGGTTGATTCGCCGGGTTGGCGTGGACGGTGGCCGATCGAGGCGGAAGTGCTCCTGGCACTTTCCGCCACGGCGGCCGGGTTGCTCGCGTTTCTACTCATCGCCGGCACGGTCGTGAACGGCGGCTTTCGCGGCATTGACGAAGCCGTGCTGTTGGCGCTGCGCAATCCGGCGGATCTCTCCGATCCCGTTGGACCGCGTTGGTTTGAAGAGTTTGTCCGCGATATCACAGCGCTGGGTTCAACCGGCGTTCTAACACTCATCGTGGTCGCCGTTTCGGGATTTCTCTACCTCGCCGGCGATCTCAAAAAAGCCCTCGCCGTCGTTGTGTGGAGTTTGGCTGGCGCTCTACTCAGCCAATTTGCCAAGGCCGGATTCGCCAGGCCCCGGCCAGACCTCGTCCCGCACGCAGCGGAGGTTTTCACTTTGTCGTTTCCAAGTGGCCACGCCCTGCAGTCGGCGGTGATCTACCTCACGCTCGGCACCATGATTGCGGCCACCCAGCAATCCCGGCGCATCAAGTTCTACGTCCTCGCCTTCGCCGTAACACTGACCATGCTGGTCGGCATGAGCCGCGTCTATCTCGGCGTGCACTGGCCCTCGGACGTCCTCGCCGGCTGGACGCTCGGCGCTGCGTGGGCCTGTCTGGGCTGGCTCATCTTCCGCCGGATCGGCTCCGAACCATCCCGTCAGTGACCACCCAGAACCAAGGTTTTCACCGGCAGTAACAGCGCCTGAGCCCGCAAGATCAGCGCGTGAACGACGGCCACGGTGTCGACGGCGTGCAGCCAAACGCGGCGAAAGAAATTGGTCTCCGTGGCGATTCGATCGTGATTGTTCGAATAAGCGTTCACGATGCAGCTCGATCCAGGTGTGACGCCGTCGAGCCCGCCGGCAAATAGCGGTTCCAGATAGACGGTAATCGAACCGGGCGCGCGACTCTGCTGCAAATCAATGAGTTGTTCGCCAGCGCGAAATTGGCCGGTTGCGATAAATTCCTGCACGTCGGTGACGACGAGGGGAATGATCGCCAGCGGCTTTGAGAAGCACGTCGCCTCCGCCACCATGCCAACCTTCATGATCTGGGCTTCAATCTGCCCGAAGCCGGCATGCAGTTGTCGCTGCGCGGTCCTTGTCGGTATGAGTATGCCCGCCGGACGCATGACCGGGCTGACGAAATCGCCCCGCTTCAGCACGAACTGTTCGATGTTTCCGTCGATACCGGCGTAAACCACCGTCTTGTCGAGTTCGACCTGCGCTTGGGCCAGCGCCGCCTTGGCGCTTTCCTTCTCGGCTGGAATGAGCGTTGAAATCTTGGTCTCCGCAGCCTGCAGCTCGGCTTCGGCGGCCGCGACCTGGCCCTTGCGCGCTTCAACTCCAACCTGGAGTTTTTCGATATCTCGGGCCGCGACGACCCCAGGGCTGCGCTGAACCAATTCCTGCTTTGTCCGCAGTTCATCGAGCGCCTGCTGCAGTGAACCCTTCGCCTCTTGGATTTTCCCACCGGCAGCCGCGACGTCGGCCTTCGTCATCTCCGCTTGCGCATCGAGTTCCGCGACCCGCCGCTTGGCCGTCTCTAGGGCCGCTTCCTGTTTGGCGCTGTCGAGCTTGAACAACTTGTCGCCCTGTTTCACCTCGTCAGTGACGTTGACATAAATTTCGTCGACGCGCCCGCCGGCCTCCGGCAAAATTGGTACTGTCCGGAAGAACGAGATCGCATTGGTTGTCGAGGGATGATTGTAGAAGATGACGGTGATCAACAGCACCGTCAGGATAAGGCACCCGGTGATGCCCCAGCGCAATTCATACCAGACCGAATAAAGTGTGATTTCGCGGCCGATTTCCTTGCCTTGGTAGAAGCGGCGATACAGGTAATCCGGCACGATCGTGAAGAGAGAGCAGACGAGAATCTCCAGCATGGTCTCAGCCTCCCTGCGCCGAAGGTGCGACGCCGGACGCCGGCGGCAGCGGCGTTGCGGGCGTCTGCGTCAGCAACGGTGGCTCGGGCGGGGCTTCGATCCCGGCGATCTTTTCCGATGCGCCGGCGATCCGTTTCAGCGGGGTCATGAAATCCGGCAAATCGATCAGAGCGAGCAAGAGGGCCGCGACCCAGAAGGCGTGAATATGAGTGAAGAGCGACAGGAGCCCGAGCACGGCAACGATCTCGAACTGAAGCTTCTTGTGCCCCATGCGTTCGGGTAGCGAATGCAACGTGAAAAACAACACACCCAGACCGATAACGGCGGCCAGAACGCTCACAGTCGTCATGACGTAGAGGGCGTCACCCTCGTGTGGCCCACTGATGAACCACGGCACACTATGCGGTGCTGCTGGGTGCAAACCGTCTGACACGCTATTCTCCCCGTGCTGTACGTTTCAATCAGCGTGCTGCAGAGCGGTTGTGGAACCGCTGCCCTAACCCAGCGTATGCATAGTATGATCAGATAGAGTGGTAAAACGCCAAAACGGGAATTGACCGCCAGGATGGTTGGCCATGCGTCACGGCCGGCTTTGATCGCTGCGCTGATCACAGCGTTGACGAACGCGGCCGCCACATCGGTCGGCGCTGAGCCTGGTCAACAATGGGCTCAGGTCAACTCGCGCTCCTTCGATAGCCGACCTGCGAACGGACCCCCAACGCCCGCACCGCGCTCATCCAGCGGCGCAACGACGGTTCTGCCTCGCGTCCCCTACGACAATCGCCCCGACAGCCAGCGCCGCCTCTACCGCGACGCCTATCCCAATCGCAATCCGCAGCGAACCCCCGAAAGCCAGCGCGTGGTGCCGAATGCTCCGCCAGCCGGCGGCGATCCGCAACGTTTCTTCGATCCACCGGCCCAGAACAGCATCAGTTGCGAAACGCTGCGCCGCCTCGCAACCCGCACCGGCCGGCTCTACTGGACAACCCGATACCGGCGATGCATCGGGCTCGACTAGGTCATCGATAAATGTAGGTAACGAAGAATATCAGGTCGGCGGGCACGGCATTGTGCGGCGGAAAAGGGAAGCTCGACTGCTGGGTCGCGAACACAACACTCTGATCGAGACCCGCAATCTCCGAAGGTTTGATAACGTTGGTGCGAACGAGATTGCCGTTCTTGTTCAGTTCGATGCGCACGGTCACGCGGCCGAATGTGTTCCTCAGTTGCGGCATCGTCGTCTGCAGCGCACGAATGACGTTGCGAGCAAAATCGTCGTTTTCGCCTGAGCGCGTGATACCGGCGGGCCGCTGAACCCCGGCGCCACCCCCACCTACGGGCGCCTGGAAAATCGCCGGAGGCGTGAGGTCGAGTTTTGCCGTTTCGGTACGTTGCGTGGGCTTCTTTTGGGGCTCCGCCTTCGGCTTTTGTTGAGCCGGCTTTTCTGCTGGTTTTGACTTCGCCGGCGGCTCGGGTTTTTCAACCGGTTTGGCGGCCTCTTCCGTCTTCTCGGATTTGACGGCCTGCTCCGAAGACTTTTCGCTTTCGCTTTTCTCCGGTGCCGGCTTCGGCTCGGATTGTTTTGGCGCCGGTTCGACAGCCTCGTCCGGCAGCGTCGGCTTGAGCTCAGCAGGCGGCGCGGGTTTCTCGGCAGGCGCTAGCGCAGCGGCAGGCGGAGGAGGAGGGGGCACGGGTGGCGCCGCCGCTTCGGGGGCTGGCGGCTCCGGGGTTGGCGGCACGGGGGGCGGTTGCGCGGCCGGCTCTGCCTGAGGCGTTGGCGTGGGCGGCGGCGGTGGTGCGGGCAACCCGGCTGCCTGGTCTTCCACCGTTGCCCGGCCTTTCAAGTCGCGCTCGGTGATCAGAGAGACGCTGATCGCATCGTCGGCCCCCCCTGCAGCCCCGAGCCGCCGCGGCGCGCTCGTATGGACTTGGATCAGCAGCATGGCATGCAGCGTGATCGCAACGACGAGGAACCGGAAAAATCGGCGGTCCTCGGCCGCAGTTCGGGCCGCATCCGAACCGGGGCCGGCGTCGGCGGGATCCAAGCTCAATGTTGTGGCGATATTTGCCATTGCCCCCAATTAGCGCGATTTGCTGCGTTGCGAAATGCGGTTCGCCGCGCGCCCCCCGTGCACGGGTCAGACCCGGGCACAACTTTTACGAGCCAACGTGCACGGGTCCGACCCGGGCACAACTTTTAAGAGCCAACGTGCACTGGTCAGACCCGGGCACGACTTTTAAGAGCCAACGTGCACGGGTCAGACCCGGGCACAACCACAGCGAGAAAGTGTTACACCTCGCAGGAGTGCGACGGTGCGTTGAAGCCGTGATGAATTTGTGGCATGCACGATAGTGTGTGTCTTTAGCGTAGGGGTGTGGTGGCATGGAATTCACAGAATTTAATCTGCTCGCGCTGATTGCTACTGTTTTCGTCGTATCCTACGCCATCTGGGGCGTGCACCGGCTTTATGTCGTGTTCGGCAAATGCCCCCAATGCAATCATAGATTGAATCGCACTGTTGAAGTCTGCGGTGCGTGCGGCTGCCGTCAGCATGAATATGTCGCCGAACGCAAGCAGCGCAACGTCCAGCGCACCATGGTACGCGGTTGATGGCGTAAGATCGGCACTGTCTGGATATTTAATGGTTTGCCCGTCGTTCTAGTTTTCTGCGCGCGGGGGGCGTTGACAGTTGGCCAAATCCACTTAGAGAACACGGCCAACCCAGGAGATGACGCTCATGCCGACGATGTCGAACTCGCGCCGCCGTAAAATTCAAGCCCGCCAGCGCAAGGCCCGCAACACGAATGCGCGTTTGGCCAAGATTGAGAAGAAAGAACAGAACGCCGCCAAAGCGGGTTGAACTCAGCCCGTCAGCGAATGGCGTTGATGGCATCGGGCGTCAGCCGTAACAGACAGCCTTACTTGCCGGCTTTCAGAACATAGAGATCGCCGTTGGAGGCTTCGTCGCGATGCCATAGCCAACCGGCAGGCCATATTCCCGACAACCTATGCGTTGGCCGATACTGAATCTTCGGGGGATTAAAGCGATCTCGGCTTGATGAGTTAATGAGCCGAAAGACCCGCCATGTAGTCCGGCAGCCAGCCCTCATGGAGGGTGCGCAGGCCGGCCAGCGGGAAGGGGTCACCGTCGCCGCGTATGACGAGACTGTCGCCGCCAACCCTGCCAACAACGCGGGCGGGCAAGGCGAGCAGACGGGCCCGCTCCAAAGTTTCTTCCGCTTGCGCCGGTGAAACGGACAGGACATAGCGGCCCTGGTCTTCGCCAAACCAGACCGCATGCGGCGGCAGGCTGCCCTCATATGGGTAGAGTTCAACGCCGATGTCGCCGGCCAGCGCCATCTCAACGACCGTGACCAGAAGACCGCCATCGGCGCAATCGTGCACGGCCGAAACGTTGCCTTCGCGGATCAGAGCCCGCACCAGCCGTCCGGCTTTCAATTCATCGGCAAGGTCCACTGGCGGCGGCGCCCCTTCGAACCGTCCGGCAATAATACCCTGATAGAGGGATTGCCCGAGCCAACCGCGTTCCAACCCAATGACGATGAGAAGATCACCGTCACGCTTCAGGGCGATATCGGCGATCTTCGCCACATCCGGCACGAGCCCCACGCCGCCGATCGCGGGCGTTGGCGGAATGCCAATGCCGTTGGTCTCGTTGTAAAGCGAGACGTTGCCCGACACGACGGGGTAGTCGAGCACGCGGCAGGCTTCTCCCATCCCTTTGACGCTGGCAACGAATTGGCCCATGATTTCGGGCCTCTCCGGATTGGCGAAATTCATGTTGTCCGTGATCGCGATTGGGTCGGCGCCGACCGCGCACAGATTGCGCCACGTTTCGACAACGGCCTGCTTGGTCCCCATCTCCGGGTCCGCGGCAACATAGCGGGGCGTCACATCGCAGGTCGCCGCGATGCCCTTCTGCGTGTTGTGCACGCGCACGATCCCGGCATCGCCGCCAGGACGGCCGACGGTATCGCCCATCACCATGTGATCATACTGCTGGTAGATCCACCGGCGCGAAGCCAGTGCCGGCGAACCCATCATTGTTCGCAGTGCGCTCATCAGGCTGTTGGGCGCGGCAACCCATTCCGGCAGCACGGGTGCCGGGGGCACGGGATGGAAGTAAGGCCTTTCGTACATCGGTGCGGAGTTGGCAAGCACGGTCACCGGCAAATCGGCTTCGACCTTGCCCTTGTGCGTCACGATCATGCGACCGGTGTCGGTCGTTTTGCCGATGACGGCAAAGTCGAGGCCCCACTTGGTGAAGATCTTTTCCGCATCCGGTTCCCGGCCGGGCTTCAAGATCATCAACATGCGCTCCTGGCTTTCGGAGAGCATCATTTCATAGGCGGTCATGTTGGCTTCGCGTTGCGGCACATGATCGAGCACGAGCTCGATGCCGACGCCGCCTTTGTCGGCCATCTCCGACGTCGACGACGTAAGACCTGCAGCCCCCATGTCTTGAATGGCGATGATCATATCAGTCGCCATGAGTTCGAGGCAGGCCTCGATGAGCAATTTTTCGGTGAACGGGTCGCCGACCTGCACGGTCGGACGTTTTTCGTCGCTCTTGTCGTCGAATTCGGCCGATGCCATCGTCGCGCCGTGAATACCGTCGCGACCGGTTTTTGAACCGACGTAAACCACGGGCAGCCCGACACCCTTGGCCGCTGAATAAAATATCTTGTCGGCCCTCGCCAGGCCAACACACATCGCGTTGACGAGGATGTTGTTGTTGTAGCCCGCGTCGAAGTTTGTTTCGCCGCCGATGGTTGGAACGCCGGTACAATTGCCGTAGTGCGCAATACCGGCCACAACGCCATCGACCAATTGGCGCGTTTTGGGATGTTCGGGCGCACCGAACCGCAGCGCATTGAGATTTGCCACCGGTCGCGCACCCATCGTGAACACGTCACGCATGATGCCGCCGACGCCGGTTGCCGCCCCCTGGAACGGCTCGATGTAGGACGGGTGGTTGTGGCTCTCCATTTTGAAGACCGCACAATCGCCATCGCCGAGATCGACCACGCCAGCATTCTCGCCAGGCCCCTGAATGACCTTCGGGCCGGAAGTCGGCAGTGTCTTCAGCCAGACGCGCGACGACTTATACGAGCAGTGTTCAGACCACATCACGGAAAAGATGCCGAGTTCAGTGAGCGACGGCTCACGTCCCAGGATTTTCAAGAGCCGCTGGTATTCGTCGGGCTTGAGGCCATGTTCGGCGACGATCTCTGGCGTGATGGTAGGTTTTTCGGCAGCGTCTTGCATCGGGTCTCTGCGATCTGGATCACGGGCGCAATTCGCGTGCTTATAGCGGCTGGAGCAAGCGTTGTCGCGCAGACCCGGCCCATTTGTCCCAAGGGATGGCCGCCGCCCGCGCTGGCGTTTCAATCCCGTATCGCCTCTGCCTGCCTTGAACCCAATCATGCACGGACGCGATGTCTGAAAGGCATCTGGCGGCGCCTCTCAATCGATCGCCCCTTCCGGTCGGCCAGGGCCAAAAAATGATTTTTTGACTGTGTTCCACTTGAAGATGGCCGTGTGATCGGTCTTGAGCCCCCAGACACCCGCCTTCGGCGGCCCGTCGCCAAAGGTGCGGCTCTACAAATCGACACGACCGCCAGCCACTCCGCGTCATTCGAATGCGCCAAGGAAGGCGATGACGTGCACGCTAAGGTTTTCACCCGCGAGCCGCATCCCAAAGGTAAGACGCAATAGTACTACCGTCTCAAAACGCATAGCTGAGAAGAAATTGGCGGCCTGAGCGGGTAACCCTTCCCGCTTCGGCTGTGACGATCTTGCGCTGCAACATTTGCAGGGCTGTCCCGTCGAGATAGCACTTTCGTATTGGACTGTGGGGGTTTACGCAACAGGTCGCCAGCAGTTGAGACCGATCATGAGCACGTGAGGCCGCTGCGGGCGCTGTTTGTGTTTACAACTTCGAAACACGAAGGAGCCCCAAATGACACGTCTTTCCACGTTCAAGTCTGGTCTAGCCACAGCCGCCATCCTGGCTGGCGTTGCAGCGTTCGATACAGGCTCCGGCCACGCCGGCGAATTCTCTTCTGCGTCAATCGTCCGGCCAATGGCGGGCCTGTCGTTTGTCATCGGCTCGAAGCAAGCTGTCGGCTATTACCTGCCCCAACGGGGCGGCTGCGATCTCATGTTGATTATCGGTGAAGCCTCTGAAACGGCTACACAATCCGATACTCCGGCACGGTTCTCGACGTTTGTTGCCGCCGGCCGGACAGCCCGCATGGACACCGCTGATGGGCCGTCTGTCGAATTCTTCTGCTCGACCGGTACTTCGTTCCTGACGACACGCCTCATCGAACGGGTGGCCTATCAGTCGCCTGCCGCAAAATAAGTCTGACCAATAATTTCCCACTCCAAGGGGCGCCCACCGGCGCCCCTTTTTCGCGCGTGCCGCAGTTGAACGACGCCGATATGCGCGCTACGCAATGCTGCGCTGCATAATGGAGACTTCTACATCGTAGAATTCTGATTTATCAAGTGACGATCGAATGGCACAGGCAGTCGTTGCGCCGTTCATCAGAAAAACTGACGAGGGCCAGCTACGGGTCCAGGAGATGTTTATGCAAGCCTTCATCCTCGCGCTGCTGCGCCAGTCCGAGCTGGTTGTCCGAGCCGGTTCGCCGTCACGGGTCCGCACGCTGAACCGCTAGTTTCGTAACGCGCCCGCAAGGGTGCGGCGATTGAGTTTCCTCCCCGTGTCACGGCGTCTTCCTCCAAACGCGTTATGACACGAGACGAATGGGGTGGTCGCCAAGGCCACCCCATTTTGTTTGAACGACTTGGCGTCGGCCGTACTGCGCATGAAAGACACTGCGCACGAAAGAAACGACCCACGACGGATTATGAAAACCCGCGGCACGCAATCGCCGCATGGGAGTGCATTGCAACCCGACCGCTGAACCTCAAGCCTCTTCGGCTTCGTCCGCCGCGGGCGATGCACCTTCCTCGAACATGTCTTCCGAGTAGGTCTCGATGTCGAGCTTCTCGTCCTTGATCACGGTGACATTCTCACCGCGCGCCTGACGCTCAGCTTCTTCCTGCGACCGCGCCACGTTGATCGCAACGCCAACCAGCACTTCCGGATGTAACTGGACCTTGGCGCCGTGCACGCCCAGTGTCTTGATCGGCTTGTCGATGACGACCTGGCTCCGGTCGATCGTAAAACCGCCAGCCGTGACGACCTCGGCGATGTCGCGCGGCGAGACCGAACCGTAAAGCTGACCCGTGTCGCCGGCGGAGCGGATGGCGATAAATGACTGCCCGTTGAGCTTGCCGGCAACCGCTTCAGCTTCCTTCTTCTGTTCCAGGTTCACAGCTTCGAGCTGCGACCGCTGGCCGTCAAACTTAGCCAGGTTTTCCTTGGTGGCGCGCAGGGCCTTTTTCTGCGGCAGCAGAAAATTGCGCGCGAAGCCGTCTTTGACGTTGACGACATCGCCCATCTGACCGATGCGGCCGACACGCTGCAGGAGGATGACTTGCATGAGAGGTGGTCCTTTCTACTGTTTGCTATTCCAAGACTGAGGGTTCAGGTGGCGACCGGCGCCGGAGGTGGCGGTGGACCTGAGGGAAAGGCACGATCCCGCAGCCGCAGCGGCCGCTCCGCCAGTCCCACAAGCGCTATGATGACGGCAATCCAAACGGCAACGATGAGCAGGCCGACGTACAGCATCCAAAGCCCCAGCGAGCGCCAGGACTTGCCGCGCGTGACATAATGGATGACGGCGAGCCCCGCGAAGACGTAGGCCAGAAAGAAGGCCCCAAGAAATGCCGTGCCGACGGCTCCCGCGATACCTTTGGCCCCCGTACCGAGCATGGACGCCAAAAGCATGAGAGCCGTGCCCGGCGGAAACTCCATGGCTGAAATATCGGGCCAAGGCCGCTGCAGCTGCCCAGCAGCAAGTGTAATGCGGCCGGCAAGCCAAAGATTGAACACCAGTGCCGTCAACCAGGAGACGGCGGATGCCGCTGGCATGACGGCAACGACGATGTTGGTCATCGTCTCAAGCTGCTGCTCATCGAGCGGCGCACCGCCCGCGCTCTCCGGCATACTGGTTTTAATGGCTTCCGAAAGATACGTCTTGAGCCCGGCCCGGAGCTCTTCGAAATCCTGCCCGATGATCAGCAGCACGAGGAGAGTGATCGTGCCGGCCATGACGGCCGCCCACAGCACCAATCGCCCGACCGGATACCATTCGGTGACGGCGGCATCAGATCCCTCCGGCTTATAAGCCCGGTTGAGGAGCGCCAGATAACTCAGAATGATAGCCGGCACGATCTGCGTCAGCGCATAGATGGCGCCGGCCAAAGGTCCAGCGAGGAGGCCAACGAACGTGGCGCTGGCCCCGCCAGCCACGGCGGCGAACCGCCAGCCCCAACCAAGCCCGGCAAGAAAAATCGGCAACGAGGTCAGAAGGAAAAGAACGTAGCGAAATAGCACCGGCCCAGTGGTCGCGGAAGCAAAAACCACCGCCGACACGAGGCCGAGCAAAAGAGCTATGAGCAGTTGATTGCGCATCGTCTAAGCTGTCCCGCTTTCGCGGTTAGGAACAGATCCGGCGCCGCGCGCCGCTGTCCCAACCATTCTTTCGCATGACGTCAAAGTCTGCCACCGGCCGGACCGCGCAGCGCGCTCCGGCCGACGGGACCAACTTATTTCAGAACATAAGGCAGCAGACCAAGAAACCGCGAACGCTTGATGGCCTTTGCCAGTTCACGTTGCTTCTTGGCCGATACGGCCGTGATCCGGCTCGGCACGATCTTGCCGCGCTCGGAGATGTAGCGACCCAGAAGGCGCACATCCTTGTAGTCGATCTTCGGCGCATGCTCGCCCGAGAACGGGCAGGTCTTGCGACGGCGATGGAACGGCCGGCGAGCGGCCAGTTGCTGAACTTCAGCCATGAATTAGCCCTCCGAACCAGGATTGTCGCTGCGTGGCGGGCGAGGCCCGCGCGGACCGCGAGGCGCTTCGCCATCGCGGAAGGAGCCGCCCTCGCGGGGAGGCCGCGGACGGAACGTCGAACCGCCTTCGCGATCGCCGCCACGGAAGCCGCCGCCGCCGCGCGGACCACGGTCGCCGCGATCGCCCCGATCACCGCGCTCGCCCCGCTCGTCGCGGTCCTGCTTGCGCATCATGGCCGACGGTTCGGTTTCGTGTTCCTCAACCTTGATGGTGATGAAGCGCAGGATGTCCGTCTGAATGCCCATCCGGCGTTCCATCTCGACTACCGCCGCTGAAGGAGCGTCGATGTTCAGAAGCGAAAAATGCGCCTTGCGGTTCTTCTTGATCTTATAGGCAAGCCCCTTCAGTCCCCAATATTCGGACTTGGTGATCTTGCCGCCGCCTTCGGTGATGACGTCGCTGAATTCTTTTGTCAGCGTCTCAACCTGTTGGTTGGACACGTCTTGACGCGTCATGAAGACATGCTCGTACAACGGCATGTGGTGGCCCTCTGGTTGGCCCGCACATAGGAATGGGCGGGCTACGTTTCCCTCCCGAGTTTCAGGGAGCGGGTCATCCTCCGGCGCAAAGCCTCTGCTGGACCTGGACAGGCCAACAGGAAACCCATGAGAGTGAAGACACAGGGAGACGGGACCCTTCAGCCCCAGCCGCATCGATTGGCGTTTAGCCAACACAACACGGTCTCCCGTTCAGCCTCCAACCGGAGCGAGTGACGGACGCGTTATACGCGAATTGAACTGTGTGGCAAGCGTTCGGATCGTGCGAGGGAGTAACCGACGTTGTGGTTGTCCGCCGGCCAACTGTCACGCAAAAGCCTCATCGGTCGAGCGGATCAAATACGTGTGGAAAAAATCCCACTTGAGCTGGACAAACTTCAGCGCTTAAGAATAGGCGGGAATATTGGGGCTGTGTAATGCGTAAAGTGTCGGGCCGGGCCGGAAACCGGTTCACGTTGGGTCTGCGGGGCAACCATGTTTTAAAGACAGCGCGCAAACGAGCTAGGCGGTTCCGGTTGCATGCTGTTGTCGGGCTTTTGGCCGCGACCGTTGGTTTGACGGTTCTCGGGCACTCTTTGGTGGCGGCCTCCCTGGAAAACAGGGGGAGCCTTTTTGCTTATCTTGAAGCAGAATTGACACCTGCGTCCGCTTTGCTGGCGGTTACGGCCTCTCAAGGCAACACGATTGCATCTGTCGATATCGTGGAGACAGCCGTTGCGACACCTTCGAACGCGATTGCAGCTGTGGTCGCTTCGGAAGTCAGCTACACGCCCGAAGCACAGGTCAACAATCAGCCGACACCGCCGGCCGAAGTCCTAACTGATGCCGGACCAGCCGAAGATCGCCCTGCTGCTCCTCCGGCTGAAGCAGTGCAACTGGCGTCGCTCGAGCCGACAACCGTTGATCCTCGGACGAGTACGAACACATCCGCCCAGGCGCAATGCCGGGACGATGCGGCCAAGGCGCTCGCCAAAGTCGTCGTTCGGTTTGACACCGCCAGCACAAAACTCCGCACCGCCGATATGGACCAGATTACGAAGGTTGTCGGCGTTCTCTCGCAATGCCCAGACGTTGGCCTTGAAGTTGCCGGCCATACCGACACCACCGGTGCGGATGCGCAGAACTACAATCTAAGCTGGGAGCGGGCCGAAGCCGTTCAAAAAGAACTCATTCGCGCTGGCGTCGTCGAAAGCAGGGCCTATCCCGTCGGGCACGGCGCCCGCCGCCCCGCCGCGCGCCTGCCGGCAAAGCCGACTGAGACAGACTATTTTTTCTATAAGGAAACGAGTGAAGCCGACTTGAAGAAGTATCAAGCGGAGCTCGAAAAGAGCAACTCCATGAATCGCCGTGTTGAATTTGTCGTTCGTTGAAATCGGTTGAAACCTTGGTCAGTGGAGTGGCGGTGGAATGTCGGTTATCTTGATGGAAGTGGCAGTCGTGGTGGTCACAGCGATTCTAATCGGCTTTACCGCAGCGCGCTTTTATTATCGCAGTGCGAGCAATCAGGAATCCACCGCTCTGCGGCGGGAGCTTTACCGCCAGCAGCGGCGCTCGCGCGTCGAGGAACGCCGGGAAATTGCAAAGGAGCGCCAGATCGAAAAGGCGCGCCGCACGGAGCGCATCCAGCGTCGCTTTGCCTGACGGCCAACGGATGAGCGAACTGGCGATTATTTGCGCTTAAGCCGGACAACGGTCACGCCATCTTCCGATCGATGACTGGATTCCACTCCGACGCTATCGGCGACGGCCTTGACGGCGCTCAAATGATCTTTGAGTTTAACGCTCGATGCTTCATCGGATATGTGGACTGTCATACCCGCGGCAATAACGAAGTCTTCGAGCAACTTGGTCAGGCGATGCGTATAAAAGTTGTCTGCCATTGCTAAACCTTACTTCCTCGCAATTGCCTACGAGGATTACAGTCAAACGGACGTCTTCGACGTCCATGGTGATGACGCTAGCACGACCATAGGTCGCGACTTGCGGGCTACACGATATTAGCAGCGCAAGGTGTTAACCCAAGTGTTGTAAGATCACGAAACAAAACTATTTCCATAGCAATTGAGATATGGTCGCAGCAGAACAGCGCAGTTAGACTGGGGCTTGTAGCTGTTGAATTTGCAAGACCCGGAGTCGCACGCGAATGAATCTGTGTCGATTGGTGTATTACAGCGAACGAAATCCGACTGTAAATATGGACCTCAGGACGTTAATTGCGACGTGCCATAAGAATAACACCGCGCGCTCGGTGACCGGGCTGCTGCATCACAACGGCAATTATTTCATTCAAGTCCTTGAGGGATCACGCGCTGACGTCAGTTCGATTTATCATCGCATCGTCACCGATCCGAGGCATATCAATTGCATTCTGCTGGCATGCACGGACGTGCGCGAGCGCTTGTTTCCAACGTGGTCCATGGGCCTGCATGAAGGCATGACGGACCGGACAAAGGAAATCTTTCTGCGTTATTTTTCCAAGGATCGAATCGATCCCGAAGTTATAAACGTCGATAGCTTGCTCGACGTTTTGCAGGATATTGCAGCGGAGCTTTAAGCAGCCGCAGATTAAGTGCGTGCGACCTGCGAGAGTTCAAGCACAAGCTCTTTCAGTTTGTCTTGAGCGAAACCAACAAAAAGTTCGTGACCGGCAATGTCCGGGGCATTGGCGAGCTGCTCCCGCCAGTAGCCGAGCAGTCCTGCACATGCTGGCCCTGCCAGCCAACGATGCATGTCGATAAGAACCGGCATTGCCGTTCGCACGATATATTCCGATTGCATGGCGAGTTCGTTGACCGTCGGCGGTCGAAACGATGCCACGATGTCCGACGGCAGTTCCGCAGCTGTGTCCTCGCCTTCGCGTTCGCTGGCGTAGAACGTTTGCGGCTCGTCCAAAACAGTCGCGGGCAGCCACCCCAATCGATCATGGACGACGATGGGACAGGCCTGGCGGTCCTGCAGACGACGGATTGCAACAGCGAACTGATGCGCCACGAGAAGCGACACCAATTCAGGTCGGGCCGGGTATCCGGCCAGCACAACGAGCTGGTCGTGGGCGCGCCGCATCTCGCCGCGCGCGTCGCTTTCCAGAGTTTGCGCGGGAATGATGAAGGTATGACCCGAGCTTTGCCGCCGCTCCTGCTCAAGATCGCGCAAAAAGCCTCTGGATAGGCGCAACTCAACGCGCGGAGCCTGTTTCAATGCAAGCTCTGGCGTTAACTTGCCCGCGAGCGGACGGTCAGCGAGGATGATGGTGCGGGCATCAAGGGCCTCGATCAGCGCTTGCAGCACGCCATGCGGCTGCCCCCCGCGGATGATTGCCAACGCCCCGCGTTCCCGCGCCGATAACCACTCCGGCAATTCCACACCAGTCCTCGATTGTTTAACCGTGAGCATGCTTCGCGGGACGCGCAATCTTTCAGGTCCCGCTGTGCAGAGAAAGTATTGCTCATAGTTATAGTTTCCGGCGACTTTAGGAATGATGTCTGCGGCTATATCAATCGATCCAGGTCTGCCGACACGTCAAGAGCGTTACCAAACGAAGACGCTGTGACGAAGGATGCGGAATGCTACGCAAAGACCAACGCAAGTCCCTGAGACCCACGGCCGACGCGGCCGAAGTGGCGCGGTTCAACGCGCTGGCGGAGGAGTGGTGGAAACCATCTGGCGCCTTCAAGGTGGTGCATGAGTTCAATGCAGCCCGACTATCGTACCTGTCGGAGCAGTTACCAGCCTTGCATGGCCGCCGTCGCACGAGCGATGCGCCATTGGCGGGCTTGCGACTCCTGGACGCCGGCTGCGGTGCCGGTCTCGTTGCCGAACCGATGGCGCGCCTGGGAGCCGAGGTCATCGGCATCGACGCCTCCGAACGCAACGTGAGTGTCGCCCGTCTGCACGCAGAGCAGTCCGGTCTGGACATTGATTATCGCCATGCCCTGCCGGAAGATCTGCACTCCGACGAAAGCACATTCGACATTGTTCTTTCGCTGGAGGTCGTCGAACACGTTTCCGACGTTTCCGCATTCTTCACCGCTGTCGGCCGTCTCGTGAAGCCCGGCGGCGTCCTGGTCATCGGTACGCTGAACCGCACGCCCCAATCCTACATCAAAGCCATCATCGGCGCGGAATATGTGCTGGGCTGGCTGCCGCGTGGCACGCATGCGTGGACAAAGTTCGTCACCCCCGCTGAAGTCGTCCGCCACCTCGCGCCGATCGACTTCGATGAGATCGACCTAAAAGGCGTTTCGCTCAATCCCTTCGGCTTCCGCTGGAGTGTCGGATCCGACACCAGCGTCAACTATCTGCACGTCCATCGCCGTCGCCCTGCGACGGAATGACCGATGCAACCCCAACCAGCTAGGCCGTTTGTCACCGTGAGCGGCAACACGCTTGCGGTGCCTGATCGGATCGGGTCAAAACGGCAGCAGTTTGGTTCGGCGGCAACGGGAAACATGGCATGAGCGGACTACTCGCACTTCTCGACGACGTCGTCGCGCTCGCCAAAATTGCCGCGACGACGCTGGACGACGCCGCAGCGCAGGCCGGAAAAGCTGGGGCGAAAGCGGCCGGCATCGTCATCGACGACGCCGCGGTGACGCCGCGCTATGTAACCGGCCTCGCCGCCCAGCGCGAATTGCCGATCATCGGCCGCATCGCGCTTGGGTCTTTGAAAAACAAGCTGCTCATTCTATTGCCGGCGGCTTTGATCCTGGCGACGTTTGCGCCCTGGGCGATCACACCGATCCTGATGGTCGGAGGGCTCTATCTGGCCTTCGAAGGCTACGAAAAGCTGCACCACATCATTGTTCCATCCGCCGTCGAAAAGACCGTTGCCGATGTGCAGGAAGGAACGCCAGAGGCAGCGAGCCTCGAAAACGAACGCGTGGCAGGCGCCATCCGCACGGATTTCATTTTATCGGCCGAGATCATGGCCATTGCGTTGAACACGATCACGCCACCCGACGGTCCGCAGCCAGCCCTGATCACCCAAGGCACCGTGCTGGCCGTTGTCGGACTGATGATGACACTTATCGTTTATGGCGCCGTCGCGCTGATCGTGAAGGCTGACGACGTCGGCGTCTGGCTGGCCAAGCGTGGTGGACCACTGTCCGCCCCTCTCGGCCGCTCGCTGGTCAAGGGCATGCCGCCGTTTCTGCAGATCTTGAGTGTGGTCGGAATGATCGCCATGCTCTGGGTCGGCGGTGGCATTCTGATCCACAGTCTCGCCATCTACGGCTTTGCCGCGCCCGAACACGTCATCCATGACGCGTCGGAAGCAGTCCGCTCGGCAATGCCCGTCGCCTCGGGCTTTTTTGCCTGGCTGACGGGGACACTCGCTGCCGCCGTCGTCGGCGTTGTCGCTGGCGCCATCACGGCGGTCATTGTCGGTCTGGTGAAGCCGATGTTTGGGGCCAAGGCAGCCCACTGACGCGTCAGTCGCAACGCTTCCGCCTTGACGGGACGCGCCGGCTTGAGGCATTGCCGCGCCAGGTGTTGGGACATCCGCGCCTCCAGAACGAAAGGCGCGAGAATGGCCATCGCATTCGTGTTTCCCGGACAGGGAAGTCAGGACGTCGGCATGGGCCGCGAATTGGCTGAGACCTACAAAGTCGCCGCCGATGTTTTCGCCGAAGTCGACGACGCGCTCGGCCAAAAGCTGTCGGCGATCATGTGGGACGGCCCGAAGGACACGCTCACGCTGACGCAAAACGCCCAGCCGGCCCTGATGGCCGTATCGATTGCGGTCATGCGTGTGCTCGAACGCGAGAAGGGGTTCTCTCTCAAAGACAAGGTGCGGTTTGTTGCCGGTCACTCGCTTGGCGAATACTCGGCATTGGCCGCCGCTGGCGCATTCTCCCTCGCCGACACCGCGCGCCTCTTGAAGCTACGCGGAGAGGCGATGCAAAAGGCCGTTCCGGTTGGACAGGGCGCCATGACCGCTCTTCTCGGCGTCGGCCTCGACGTGGCGCAAAAGGTGGCCGAGGCTGCCGCGCAAGGCGATGTCTGTCAGGTTGCCAACGACAATGAGCCGACACAGGTCGTGCTCTCCGGCCATAAGTCTGCCATCGACCGTGTGCCCGAGGCCGGCAAGGCGTTCGGTCTTCGCCGCGCAATTCTGCTGCCGGTCTCCGCACCTTTCCATTGCACACTCATGCAGCCGGCCGCCGACGCAATGGCCGATGCGCTATCCAAGGTGCAGGTCAATGCGCCGGTTGTGCCCGTCGTCGCCAACGTTCTGGCCAGTCCCGTTTCGGACCCCGACGAGATCCGAAAGTGTCTCGTTGAACAGGTCACCGGCACGGTCCGCTGGCGCGAATGCGTGCAATATCTAGCCGCGAACGGGATCACCGAGGTCTACGAGATCGGCGCTGGGCGCGTTCTGTCCGGTCTGGTCGGCCGTATCGACAAGTCTGTCAAAGCGACACCCATTGGCACCCCCACCGACATCGAAGCCATGTTCGCGGCCCCGATGTGAGCGCCGGCCGTTAACCCTCTGCATCGCCGCAGCCGACGGCGGGCCCTTGACGAGACGCGGGGCCAGTTACAAGAGTTTGGCCCAGCAGATCGCCCGACTTGAAAGCCGGGCCAATCCCCACAAAAATTGAGGACGTCGCTTCATGTTCGATCTGACCGGCAAGACCGCGCTCGTGACCGGAGCCACAGGCGGCATTGGTGCCGAAATCGCCCGCGCTTATCATGCCGCCGGCGCTACCGTTGCGATCTCCGGGCGGCAGGTCGATAAGCTCGAAGCTTTGCAATCCGAACTCGGCGACCGCATCGTCGTCGTGCCGTGCGATCTGGCCGACCGGGCTCAAGTCCAAAAGCTCATTGATGAGGCTGTGAAAGCGCTGGGCGGCCGCCTCGATATTCTCGTCAACAATGCCGGCCTGACCAAAGACAATCTGTTCATGGTCATGAAAGATGAGCAGTGGGACGACGTCATCGCGGTCAATCTCACGTCGACATTCATGCTCTGTCGCGCCGCCGTGCGCGCCATGCTGCGCAACAAGACCGGATATGGCCGCATCATCAACATTTCGTCCGTTTCTGGCGTTTTCGGCAATCCCGGACAGGGCAACTATGCAGCCTCCAAGGCGGGCATGATCGGCATGACGAAGAGCCTTGCCCGCGAAGTCGCAAACCGCGGCATCACGGCTAACTGCATCGCCCCGGGCTTCATAAAAACCGCCATGACGGAAGCCCTGAACGGTAAGCAGCAGGAAGAAATCGCCAAAATGATCCCGGCCCAGCGTTTTGGCTCGGTTGGAGATATCGCGGCTGGCGCCGTCTATCTGGCCTCCAACGAGGGGGGTTACGTGACCGGCCAGACCCTGCATATCAACGGCGGCATGGCGATGGTGTAGAACGTTGACGGGCCTCAAGTCGCCGGTCAATGGCTTGGCACGGTGGGATTTTCGCTGACATGATCGACCGGCTGCGGCAAAACTCCGCGAAGGTGGCCAAACGGTAAGGAACTGTGTTACCGAGCGTTGTTTTTTGCTGCGGAAGCTGGGGAAAAGTCCTAACGATCGTGGCGATGGCGCTGGGGTGACGCGAGGACTCAGATTAGCCGGACAGAGGGGATGGCAAAGTGCCCGTCCGTTCGTTCGAGGTGACGGCCGGCGACGGTCGCGTGCCGGATAACTACCGAAGACAAACAATTCAACGTTGATACAGGGACGCGAGGAAGACGATGAGCGATGTCGCAGAGCGCGTGAAGAAGATCGTTGTTGAGCATCTGGGCGTCGAGAGCGAGAAGGTGACGGAGAACGCCAGCTTTATCGACGACCTCGGCGCCGACAGCTTGGACACGGTCGAACTTGTCATGGCCTTTGAGGAAGAGTTTGGCTGTGAAATTCCGGATGACGCCGCAGAGCACATCCTGACCGTCGGCGATGCCGTGCGGTTCCTCGAGAAGAATGCCACCGCCGCCTAAGGGCGCCGGACGGGCCGGGACTGCCCTTGAGGCATCCATCCGGTCTTCAGAGATTGTGCGGCGTTCGGGCTCTTTCGGTCCCGGACGCCGTTCGTCCATCTGGTCCTAAAAAGTACCGGCCGGACCGCAAAAACCAGCAGCGGCGTAAACGACCAAAGGGTCACCGCCGCGCGAGCAAGGGAAGGTGAGGGGATGCTGCGTCGTGTCGTCGTGACGGGCTTGGGGCTGGTAACACCCGTTGGTGTTGGTGTTGAAGCAGCATGGAAGAACTTGCTCGCAGGCGAGAACGGCGCGCGTCGCATCGGTGACGAATTCGAGGCGTCCGACCTGTCCTGCCAGATAGCCAATTTCGTCCCGCGAGGATCGACCGCCGACGGCAAGTTCAATGCCGATGACTGGATGGAACCCAAAGAGCAGCGCAAGGTCGACGACTTCATCATCTTTGCGATGGCCGCCGCAGACCAGGCGATCAAGGATTCCGGCTTTACCGCCGACACCATCGAAAAACAGGAATCGACCGGTGTGCTCATCGGCGCCGGCATCGGCGGCCTCTCAGGCATTGCCGACACTTCGCTCCTGCTCAAGGAAAAGGGGCCGCGCCGCGTTTCGCCATTCTTTATCCCCGGCCGTCTGATCAATCTCGCCGGCGGATATGTGTCGATTCGGCATGGCCTCAAGGGCCCCAATCATGCCGTGGTCACAGCCTGCGCCACCGGCACACACGCGATCGGCGACGCGGCCCGCCTCGTTGCGCTCGGAGACGCCGAAGTCATGGTTGCCGGCGGTACTGAAAGTCCCATCTGCCGCATCGGCATGGCCGGATTCATTGCCTGCCGGGCGCTGTCGACCGGCTTCAACGACAACCCGAAAAAGGCCTCGCGCCCCTACGACCGCGACCGTGACGGGTTCGTGATGGGCGAGGGCGCCGGTGTCGTCGTGCTCGAAAGTCTGGAACACGCGCAAGCTCGCGGTGCCAAGATCTACGGCGAAATCATCGGTTACGGCATGTCAGGCGATGCCTACCACATCACCGCGCCGTCGGAATCGGGCGACGGGGCCTTCCGGTGCATGCGCGCGGCATTGAAGAGCGCCAAGATCGACGCGTCCGATATCGACTACATCAATGCACATGGCACCTCGACGCCGATGGGAGACGAAATCGAATTGAGCGCGGTGGAACGCTTGTTCGGCAACACGGCTGCAAAACTATCCATGTCGTCGACCAAATCCGCGATCGGGCACCTCTTGGGTGCAGCCGGGGCTGTCGAAGCGGTTTTCTCGCTCCTGGCGATGCGCGATCAAATCGCGCCTCCGACCCTGAATCTCGATAACCCCTCGGTCCAAACAGCGATCGACCTTGTCCCGCACATCGCGAAGAAACAGCAGATCGATACGGTGCTGACCAATTCCTTCGGCTTCGGCGGCACCAATGCCTCGCTCATCCTGCGCCGCGTGACATAAACCGGCTTGTGGGCCACGCCCAGCCCGCGCCTTAATTTGCCCAGCATGCCGGGCTTAGTGAAACAGCTGAGTGGAATGGGGACGGCGGAGGAACCGCTGCCGTCTCGAACACCGCGCCGTTCGAGGAGCCGCGATGATCCAGCGCCGTGATGGTCCCCAGACGATGTCGCCCCACGCAAGTATGCGTCCACGTAGCCCGGCCGAGGCTTTGGAGCCCACACGCGCCCCGCAGCGGCCCCGCGGCGGAAAGATCCGCCAGCCCTCCCGCGTGTTGTCGGCCATCGCGCGGATTGGCAGTGCGATCATCACGATTTCCGTTTTTGCTCTCATCGTAATCGGTGGGCTGGCGCTGCTGCTGGGTCACTTCTACGAACGGCCCGGGCCGCTGACGGACGCGCGCACCGTCGTCATCGAAAAGGGTGCCGGCCGCATCGAAATCGCCGAACAACTGGAACGCGACGGCATCATTTCCAGCCGCTGGGCGTTCGTCGCCAATCATCTCCTGCACAACGTCATGAGCGGCGGCAAGCCGATCGAAATGAAGGCCGGTGAATACGAGGTCAAGGCCACGGCCAGTATGCGCGACGTTCTGGAGCTGTTGGGCGAGGGCAAATCGATCCTCTACAAGGTGACGCTACCCGAGGGGCTGACGAGCCAGCAGATTGTCGAACGGCTCAACGCCGAGCCAACCCTCTCGGGAGAGATCACACAGATCCCGCCCGAGGGTTCGTTGCTCCCCGACACCTACCGGATCTCGAAAGGCATGTCGCGCCAGGAACTGCTCGATCGTATGCAGCAGGAAAGCGCCGATTTTCTAGCCGCCGCCTGGGAGAAGAGGGCGCCAGACATTCCCGTGTCGACACCGCGCGAGGCCCTGATTCTCGCATCGATCATCGAGAAGGAAACCGGCAAGGATGACGAGCGGCGCCGGGTTGCGGCCGTCTTCAGCAATCGCCTGAAAAAGAAGATGCGCCTGCAGTCCGATCCCACCATCATTTACGGGATCGTCGGCGGACGCGGCCCCCTTGGACGTCCCATTACCCGTGCGGACATCGATACCAAGACCGACCACAACACCTACAGGATCAATGGCCTTCCTCCGACGCCGATCTGCAACCCAGGTCGCGCGACAATCGAGGCAACGCTCAATCCCGCCGCGACCAACGACCTCTACTTCGTCGCCGACGGCACGGGCGGGCACACGTTCTCCGAAACGCTGTCTGCGCACAATGCCGCCGTACAGAACTGGCGCAAGATCGAAAAGGCCCAATCGGCGGAGGACGGCAAGGACAAGACAGCGGGCCCCGGTGTCGTGGACACGGACTCTACAGAAGCAGCCGATCCCACACCCGCCACGGCGGCAACCCCGACCGCAGCGGCCGCTCCCGCCGTCGCGGCCGCTCCGGCAGCCAAAACCAGCACCATTCCGCTGCCCGTCCGCAAGCCAAAGCCGCCGGTGAATTAAAGTCGCCAGGCGCGCGACCGCCGAGCCGCCCTTGGCGGATCGGATCGGTGCAGGTAAAGCTCAAGCCGCTGCCGTCCGGCAGGTCCCGGCTCGTCCACCAGTGTTCAGGCACCCATGACGCTCAACAGCATGACCGGCTTTGCCCGTGCCGACGGCTCACACGCCGGCGTGCGCTGGTATTGGGAGGTCAAGAGCGTCAACGGTCGCGGCCTTGATGTGCGCGTTCGCTTGCCCCAGGGCCACGATCAGCTTGAACCGAAGGTCCGCGAAGCCGCTGCCAAGCGCTTCGTTCGCGGCAGTCTGACGATCAATCTGAGCGCACAACGCGACAACTCCGCCATCGAAGTACGCATCAACGAACATGCCCTGGCGCAAGTGCTGCGCGCCGTCGAGGAGGTTCGCCGCTTGACGGGCGCTCCACCGCCCAGTGCCGACGGTCTGCTGGCCCTTCGCGGCGTGCTCGAAGTGACCGAGGCCGACGGCGCGCTCGATAGCGACGTCGCGGCGGCGATGCTGGTGTCGTTCGATGCAGCGCTCGACGCTTTGATGGCCGCCCGCGCCGATGAGGGCCGGCGGTTGACGGCCGTCCTTTCCCATCACATCGATGAAATTGAACGGCTGACGCGCCTTGTGCAAGCCTCTCCCTCGCGCACTCCGGATGCGATAGGCGCGCGTCTCGCCGATCAGGTAGCAAGGCTCACCACCGCAAGCCCGGCGCTCGATCCCGCGCGCCTGCATCAGGAAGCCATCTTGCTCGCCACCCGATCCGACGTCGAAGAGGAACTGCAGCGGCTCACCGCTCATGTCGCCTCGGCGCGCGGGCTCTTGAGCGAAAGCGCTCCCGCAGGCCGCAAGCTCGACTTCTTGGCGCAGGAATTCAACCGCGAGGCCAACACGCTGACATCCAAGGCGATCGACATGGATGTCTCGCGCTCCGGCCTCGCCTTGAAGACGATCATCGATCAACTCCGCGAGCAGGTGCAGAACATTGAATAGCGCCGCCACTTCGCCCCATCCTCCCATCGCCCGCCGTGGCGTTCTCCTCGTGCTGTCGTCACCCTCGGGCGCCGGCAAGACGACGCTGTCGCGGGCGTTGCTCGAAGGCGACGGCGGCATCCGGCTATCGATTTCGGTGACGACGCGCAAGCCGCGTCCCGGCGAGGTTGATGGCGCCGATTACATTTTCGTCGACGAAGCCCGCTTCAAGGCGATGCGCGCTGACGCCGAATTACTGGAATGGGCGACCGTCTTCGGCAATTCCTACGGCACCCCACGCGCTCCAGTCGAAGCCGCGATTTCTCGCGGTGAGGACGTTCTGTTCGATATCGACTGGCAGGGTGCCCAGCAGCTGTCGGAGAAAATGGCCGGTGATCTCGTTCGCGTCTTCATCCTGCCGCCCTCGGGTCGGGTGCTCGAAACCCGGCTGAAGGGACGCGCCCAAGATCCGCCCGACGTTGTCGCCAAGCGCATGGCGGAAGCGGCCGCCGAGATCAGCCATTGGGCGGAATATGATTATGTCATCGTCAATGCCGACCTGGATACGAGCGTCGCGGGACTGAAATCCATCCTTGCCGCCGAGCGGTTGAAAAGAGATCGGCTTCTTGGCCTGTCGCAGTTCGTGCGCGATCTTCAGTCGGGCCTGGAGACCGGCGTGTGAGCCGAGCGCTCGAAGATCAGCGCCATGCGCGCAAAATCTTCGACCGAAAGTTGTTCCGCGCGCAGTTCCGGCGAGATGCCAGCCTCCCGCAACAGCAACTCCGGCATCGGCGTCAGTGATTTCAAGGATTGGCGCAGCATTTTGCGCCGTTGGCCGAAGGCTGCTTGCGTCACCCGTCCGAGCGTCTTCACCGAACACTCCGGCTGCGGCCGCTCTTTGGGCTCGAACACGACCACCGCTGAAGAAACTTTCGGCGGCGGTGTGAACGCCGCCGGGGGCAGCGTCAGCGCAATGCGGGCCCGCGTGCGCCATTGCGCGATGACCGCCAGCCGCCCGTATACCTTCGAACCCGGTCCGGCGACGATGCGCTCCGCAACCTCTTTTTGAAACATCAGCGCCATGCGGCTCCACCACGGCGGCCACGGCTCCGTTTCAAGCCATCCGATGAGAAGCAGCGTCGCGATATTGTAGGGCAGGTTGGCGACGATCACCGCCTTCGCGTCGGGTTGACCCGCCGCAAGGCTGTCGACAATCTGCCGCCAGTTTGCCTGGAGTGCATCGCCCTCGTGCACGGTCAGCCGGCCGGGATAGGCCGCAGAGATATCGGCCAGTGCCGCCAGACAGCGGGCGTCGCGCTCCACCGCCACCACGTGCCGCGCCCCTTCCATAAGGAGTGCGCGCGTCAGCCCACCAGGCCCCGGCCCGACCTCGATCACTGTTGCCGCATCGAACGGTTGGGCCAGACGCGCAATGCGCCGCGTCAGATTGAGGTCGAGAATGAAATTCTGGCCCAGGCTCTTTTTGGCCGCCAGATCGTGCGTCTTGATCACGTCGCGCAACGGGGCCAACCCATCGCCGGTCACGCCCGGCGGCGTACTCATTCCGCGGCCGCCCGAGAACGACGGCGCTCGGCCAGATCGGCGGCCATGCGAATGGCTGCAATCATGCTGTCCGGCGAGGCGATCCCTTTGCCCGCGATGTCAAACGCCGTACCGTGATCGGGCGACGTGCGCACGAACGGCAGGCCGAGCGTGATGTTGACGCCGGTGTCGAACGACAACGTCTTGATCGGGATCAGCGCCTGATCATGATACATGCACACGGCCGCGTCGTAGGTCTTGCGCGCATTGGCGTGAAACAGCGTATCGGCCGAATGTGGTCCGGTGACCGAAAGTCCTTCGCGGCGCAGCTCTTCGATGGCCGGCGCGATGAGATCGATATCCTCGCGCCCGATCGTCCCGCCTTCGCCCGCGTGCGGATTGAGCCCCGCCACCGCCACCCTCGGCTCGTCGATCCCGAAGTCGGACTTGAGGCTGCGCCAGGTGATATTGATCGTCTCGTACAGCAGTCGCCTGGAGAGCGCGCGCGGCACATCCGACACCGGAACGTGGATCGTCACCGGAACGACGCGCAGCAGATCGGAGGCCAGCATCATAACCGGGTGATACCGCTTGCTAGGCACCAGCGATCCGGCGAGCGCGGCCAGGAACTCCGTATGGCCGGGGTGAACGAAGCCGGCGGCATAGAGCACGGCCTTGGCGATCGGTGCGGTGACGACGGCGCTGGCCTCGCCGGCAACGACCGCGCGGACGGCCTGCTCAATAGCCGATATGGTGCCCATGGCGTTGTCGGCCAGCGGCACGCCTGGCTTCACCTCGCGCGCCACCGCAATGGGAACGACCGGCAATTTGCTGCCAAACAGGGCCATCGCCTCGGCCGGACTTGCGACCTCGATGATCTCGACATCAATGCCAATGAGGCGAGCACGCTCGGCCAGGGTTTTCGGACAACCATAAACAGTGAAAGCCGACAAGCCACGATCGCCGCGACGAGAATAGGCTTTCAATACGATCTCCGGGCCAATTCCGGCCGGATCACCCATCGTGACGGCAAGGGGGAGCGCGCGCTCGGGCGCGGACGCGGACATCAACGAAACTCGATCGCCGCGTCCTGGCGCAGGTCCTTTAAATGTTTCTTGGCGAGCACTTCGAACTCCTTCTGGCGCAGATCGGCTTGAACACTTTGCCGACGTTCCATGTCCGCCGCCACCGCTTTACGACTGCAGACCGCCCAGATCTCGACGCCCTCTCCTCCCACGCTCGGCGGCAGCAGTTCGCCGTCGCGCGCATTGAGCAGCAGACTGCGGGTGGGTTCGGGGATCGCCGAGGGCAGGCGCCCGCCCAGGTTTTCAAACCGCGCTCCCGCAACTGTCGTTGCGTTTGCAGACATCTGTGCGCAGCCACCGCCCCGCTGGTTCAGGCTTTCGGCCTCCGCAATTCGCTGTGCCAGCACCTTCTGATCGAGCCCGGCCGGAATTGGCAGGATAATACGCTGGACCTGCAACTCGACAGCATCCGCATTTGAGCCCGGTGAGTTCGCAACGATTCGGTCGACATCGCGATCGTTGACGTCGATCCGCGCGCCGAACTTGCGCCGGATGACTTCCTGCCAGGACATGTTGGCCTTGAAGCGCTGCCGCATGACGTTGGGATCGGCGCCCATCTTGCGCAAGTGCGCCTCGAACTCAGGCGCCGTCATCTTATTCTTTTCGGCGATCGATCCCATGATCTTGTTGACCTCTTCGTCACCGGCGATGACGTTGAGCTTCTTGGCCTCCTGCAGCTTCAGCCGCTCGTCGATCAACTCTTCGAGCGCTTCCTTGCGCAGACCCGGCATAACGCTGCCGCGCGCACTCTCCACGGCTTCCTGCTGCAGCGCCTTTGCGAATTCGGTTTTGCGCTTCTCGAAGATGGCAACAACCTGCTCGCGCGATTTGCCCTCGTTCTCTTTGATCGTCTTTTCCAGGATGGCTTTCAGGCGATCGCTTGTCGATTTGGCCTTGATGAGCGTTTTGAAATTCGCCTGCGCCCGTTCGCCGATGTTGCTGTTGCCCATCCCCATCAGGCGCTGGCGCTGCGAAATCTCATAGCCCGTAATGGGCTCGTCATTGACCAGCACGGCAATCGACTGCCCGCTGCCGCTGATCCGCCCCTCCTTGCCGTCGCCGCCGGGCTTGATCGCCGCGGATTTTGCATCCCCGCCGGATTTTGCCGCCGGCTTTGGTTTTGCCTTGGGCTTTTCGGCTGGCGGCGCTTCGGTGTTGGGAACGACGACTTCGGGCAGCGGCGTCGCGCCCGGCGGCACGGTTACCGTCACGCCCTGCTGCGCCAAAGCTGTGCCGGCATGACCAAACGCCCACAATGCGGCCAGCAGGGCGGTCATGCCGAGCCGCAAGCGTATCGGAAGAGGATGCGGGATGAAGCGCATGCTGTGTTCGCGTTCTCCAGTGATGCCGAATTCTCGTTGCGCGAGCGGCGGAGCGGACCGGTCAGCGATCCCGTTTCACCGAACGGCAGTCGCGACCCAGCGAGTCGCCTGATGAAACTCTACCCGGCGGCTCGCTGCGAGAATATCCGGTTATCCACTGCAACCGTGGCCGCGACGTGGCAGTACCCGGCAGTACTGCCCGGTTACGGGATAATTCCGGCCTGCTGACCCGGCTCCTGCTGGTCCGAGTTCACGTAATCAAGGACGTTGGACTTATAATTGAACCCGCCCAGATACTTGTACTCCAGCCGCAGCATGACGGTCTGATCGGGCTCGATGTCCCGTTCCACATCCCGGATATGATACTGGTCGTAGCTCACGCTGAGCATGAAGCAATCGTCTTGATAGCGGATGGCCAACGTGTCGGTGATGAACTGGCTCTCGTCGATGTCGTAGCGCAGACCCCCGAGAAGCGACCAGCGGTCGGTGAGACGAAGGCCAAATAGGCCGCTGATATCCTGCTCGCTACCCGCCCCAAGCTCTGGATCGGAGAACGTGTAGGTGTAAGTGGCGCCCAGCGCCAGGGGCCCGTAGTTGATTGCAACGGCTGTGTCCGACCGCTTCAGTTCCAGGTTGTTGTCGTCAAAGCGGTTCTGCGAAATGACACGGAAGCTGTCTGTCGGTGCGACGTAGGCGCCGAGCACGTAATCAGACGAAGCCGTTTCCAATCCGCTGTTGGGCGAGAAAACCGGGTTGCAGTTGTCGTCGACGCCGGCGGCGATGACAGTGCTTGTCACGCCGCCAGTCGTGCATTCAATCGACCGGTTCTCATACGGATTGTCGCCGGAGAGTTGGTAGCTCTGCCCGGCCAGCAATCGTGCATGGCCGCCCGACCAGGGCTGGAAAGTGTATTGCAGGCCGATGTTGGCCCGCGTGCCCGTTTCGAGCCGATCCCAGCCGGAGAACTTGTTCGTGTCGAACAGGTTCGTGTCATCGAAAACAAGGCTGCGCGCGTCTTCGACCGGGAACTGGTCTTGATCGACGCTGGCCGTGCGCGTGATAATCTGCCCGATCGGCTCGATGACGTGCGAAGCCCCGTTGGTATTCGCGATCCACGGATAAGCAACGGTTACGCCGCCAGCCGCCAACCCGCGCGCCAGCGTATCGTTGTCGATGACCTGGTCGTTCTCTGCGTCGGTATAGTTATTGTACTGCTGAAGGTCGCCGCGCAGTTCCCCGAACGGAGTGTACGTAATGCCGAGCTGATCGATCAGCCGGCGCCGCCACTTCACCTCGACCGAAGCCCGCGCTGATTCTTGATCGGCCTCACCCGCCACGCCGTCAGAGCGTGAGAAGCTCAATGCATTGCCGGCAACCGACAGCTCGCCGCCGACGACGGGCGTGTCGACGACGTAGTTGTAGTCAATGACGGGATGAACATTGCTCTCGGACTGCGGCGTGTCGGTCAGCAGAAGGCCGCCGAACTGATAGAAGTTCGTCGACAGGTAGTTCCGCTCCGACAGGCCGGTGAAGTAGAGCTTGTTGATGCGATCGGTCAGAAGAATGCTGTCGAGTTTGTAGAAGCGGCGGAACGTGTCGTCCGTCTCCAGCGTCACGTCCCAGCCCGTACGCCACCAGCTCGCCACCGAGAAATCGCCTTTGGTTACAAGGCTGCCCCGGAAACCGTCGAGTTCACGCTGCGTGGCCAGATCAGCTGAATCAAGATCGCTGCCATCCTGATCAATGCCGGCAAGTTTGATCGTGTATTGCCCGCTGGCAAACCGCTGCCGCCAGTCGCCCATCCACAAGACGCCCTGACCGGTCATGTACCGGGGGTGGAACGTGAAGTCGTATGAGGGTGACAAAGCGAAGTAGTAGGGGATCTCGGTGAAGAAGCCGAGATCTCCGGAGTTGCCTATGTCAGGCGACAGGAAACCCGACTTGCGCTTCACGGTCGGATCGGGATGTTCGAAATACGGCAATCCCAGAATTGGCACTCCGAACATATTGAACTGCGCATCCTGGTAGCTGATCGTTTGCGCGGCCTGGTCGTGGGTCACCTTTCGGGCTGAGATACACCACAGCGGCTGCTGCGTTCCGTCCGTTTTGCACGGCGTGAATTTGGCATTTGAGAATTCGGTGACGTTGCCGTCGCGGCGAACGCCTTGTTCAGCCGAAATTTTAGATTCGTCCGCAGCGACCACGCTCAGCGATTGCACGAAACCGTCGCGGAAGTCGTCGGTCAACGTGTAGCGCTCGGCGCGTACGATATTGCCGTTAACGTCGCGCAGCACGACGTTGCCGGAGGCGTTCAACGTATTGGCTTTCTGATCGTAGACGACCTCATCGGCGGTGAGATTATTGCCTTCGTACTGAATCTCGACGTTGCCCTTGGCGATGACCTTGGCGCCGTCGCTGTCGTAGACCAGTTCGTCGGCCTGCAAGTGCAACGGTAGCTGGCCGTCAAATTTCTGGGTCTTGCCGAACATGCCGTCCTTCGGCTTGGGGAACGACGATGTTGTTTGCTGCGCTGCGGCCGGAACAAGCGATGCGGCGAGCGCGAACACAAGTGCGGCGAGCGTCACCATGATGTGACGCGCCGTCCCCCGGTCCCCTCGAGCCGTTGCCTGCGAATGCCGCAGAGCACGCATCACTCAGCCATCCTCCTGGTGCAGCAGCACCGTTGTCGTGGCGACCAGCGCCAATATGATGGGGAACCAGACCGCGATTTTAGGAGCGACAAGACCTGCCGACCCCAATTGTCGTGAAATCTCAGCCAGTAGGAAGAACCCGAAGCCCCCGATCATCCCAGTGACGACCATAGTCTGGACGCCGCCCGAGCGGAATGACTTAAGCGACACAGTCGCCGCCAAAAGCACCATCACAACGCACAGGAATGGCCTTGACAGGAGAAGCTCGTATTGGAGCTCGAGAGAGGCCGTCGAAAGTTTTGCTTTTTCAGCGACTTCAATAAGCCCCGGAAGCTCCCAGAAGGAGACCGCGATCACGCGACCTAAGGCGTCCGAAACCCGCTCCGGACTAAGGTATGTCGAGAGCAAATACGACCCGTATTTTTCAGGCTCGTCGCCGGCCCGCGAAACCGTCACATCGTCGAGCTTCCAGAACCCGTCGAGAAGCGTGGCTTTGGCCGCATCCACGCGCTCCTTGAACCGGCCATCCTTATCGAACACGAACGCGGTCACGAGCCGAAGTTCAAGTCCGTTGCGCGCCGCCCCCCCCGCCGTGAGCACCGACTGCCCGTCGATGCCGTCCTGGCGCAGCCACGAACCGGCGGTGCCTGACCGCAAGAGGTTGGTTTCGCGACCGAAATATTCGTTGAAGAGCTCGTCGGCGTAGGCCCGCGCCGAGGCCGCCATGGGGTTGTACAACGCAACGCTCAGCACGCCGAGAGTAAAGGCCACGATCAGCCCCGGTCGCAGGAACTGCCACGCGGATAATCCTGCTGAGCGAATAACCGCCAATTCGCTTTTGCGCGCCAGCATGAGGAGGGCGCCGATCGAACCGACAAGAACACCGAAGGCGAGCAGAAACTCAGTGTAGGCGGGCAGCCGCAGCAACGTCAGCCAAACGATTTTCCAGGCCGCAACGCTGCCGTGCTTGCCCGATTGACGAAGCATTTCAACAAGATCGATCACAAAAATCAAAAACGAACACACGACGAACGTGATCGCGATCATGGCAAAGAAGCGCCGGGCGACGTAAACGCCGACAGTCGACGGCAGCAGGCGCGGGAGGGCCATCAGCGTCCTCCCGCCGGCCTTGGCAATGTCGTCCTCGCCCAGGCCGCCACGGCAGCGCCGGTGCCGGCCAAGACATCGGTGATGCCATCAAACCAACCTGGTCCCGATCTTTGCCGGCTTGCCCCGGCGATCGCGAAGAGGCTGACACCCATTGCTGTGAGCGGCAGCAGATAGAGCAGGGGGGTCAACGCTGGATTGCGCACCACGACGTTGACGAGGCCGAGCCCCGCGAGCCTGACCCCGGCACCGGCTATGAAGCCGATCGCCACGGATCGCGTTTTGTTCTGTCGCGTCGACTGGGCGTTCCCGACCGCCGCCAGTGCAATCAGCACAAAGGCGAGTGGGTACAGAGTACTCGCGAAGCGTTCATGCAACTCCGCATTGAAGATGCCGGGGTTGCGCTTAAAATCGCGACTCTTCGGATCGGGCGACACGAGTTCGGAAAAGTATCGTTCGCGCGGCCTGAGATCCTTGTCGTCGCTGACCTTTTGATCGAACGCGTCGAGGTCGATCGCATAGCGATCGAAAGCCACGATCCGCGGCGGCGCGTTGAGATCGTCCTGAGACAGAACGTGCCCGCCCGTCATGACCATGAAGGCGTTGCTGTCCTGCTTCACGATCTGCCCGCGCTCGGCCAGATAAGACAAGGCGCTCTTGTTCGAGCGCGTGTCGTGCATGATGAGCCCCAGGATATCCCCATTGGGGGCCCGCTCGCGAATATGGAACGTGATGCCTTGTTCGGGGCTGGAAAACTTGCCCGGTTGCAGCACTTGCGAAAGCAGGTCGGTGCGCACCTGCAAGACATAGTCGCGCAGCATCCTGAGGCTCCACGGCATACCGACGTGGTTGACGAACGACACCGCCATCGTGACGATCAAAGCCAATAAAATCAGCGGCCGCCCAATCACCCAGATCGTGGCGCCCGATGCCGTCATGACGATCAGTTCGCTATCTCCATTGAGCCGATTGAGCGTGTGCATGACGGCGATGAGAAGGGCGAAGGGAGCGATGAGCGCCAGGAGGTTAGGCAGGGCCAGCGTCGTCATGGCCAGCAGCGTCCCCGCGTTCTGCCCCTGGCTCGTGACCACTTCGAGCTGCCGCAGCGCAAGCGCAATCCACACCACGCCCGACAACGACGACAGGATAAGCAGCAAGGCCCCCGCCGCCTGCCGGAACACGTAACGCGAGAAGATCGTCGTCATGCGCGTTGATCACCGGTTCGCTCGCAGATCGATGGGCGGGCCATCACTTGGCGGAACGTCGCGTTAACCGTCAAGTCGGATCCCCCCGGCATACCATCCCGCTCCCACACCACAGTGGCCGAAATTCGGCCGGACCGACCGCGACTTGTGCCCCGTCGGACGTGAACGGGGAGCAGCCGGCGCCGAACAAAGCCGCCCTGCATTGCCGCCAACGATGGTGCGGGTGCCGCCACAACTTGCGCCCCGCCACGAAGCGGCTAATCTCTGCCGGCAAACCGCTTTTTCTTCCCCGAGCTCAAACGAGGCTTGGATCGTGTGTCGGTCGCGTCTGTGACGCGCTGCGCCGGCCCCTCAGCCATGAGCCGTTCAATTCTCGGATCGATCTCACTACCGCCCCCAACAGGAGCCCCTGATGTCCGCCGCACTCGAGATCACTTTCGCGCCGTTGAGCGCGCCGATGCAACACACGGCGCTGGTTTTCGCCGGTAGCGAACTGGCGCTGGCAGATAGCGTCAAGGCGCTGAACCAGAAAACCGGCGGCCAGTTGCTCAAGGCCGCCGACGCTTCGCAGTTTCGCGGCAAAGCGAAATCCTCTTTCGAGCTTCTGGCGCCCGCCAAACTCGACGTCGATCGCCTGATCGTGGCCGGAGCGGGCAAAACGGCCGACAACACGGACACCGACTGGGCCAATCTTGGCGGCTTTGCCTACGCGCAGATCGTCTTGCGCAAGACTCAGCAGGCCAGCCTTCTGGCAGACTTTGAAGAAACCGGCAGCACCAAGCCCGCCGAGGTTGCGGCTCAAATGGCCTTCGGCGTCCTGCTGCGCCACTACAATTTCACAAAGTACAAAACGAAGAAAAACGGCGGCGAAGAAGGCGCCGTGCCCGCCGACGGAACCGAGGCGCCCGCGCCGCAATCGGACGGTCTGGTAAAGCTCGTCATTCTGACCGCCGATCCCGATAGGGCGCGAGCCCATTTCGTACGCCAGCAAGCGGTGGCAAATGGCATCATGCTCGCCCGCGATCTGGTCAATGAGCCAGCAAACGTGCTGGGCCCGGTGGAGTTCGCCGATCGCGTCAAGGAACTGGAACGTGTTGGTCTCGACGTCGAAATTCTCGATGTCGATGCCCTTTCAGCACTTAAAATGGATACGTTGCTGGCTGTTGGCCAAGGCAGCACGCGCCCCTCGCGCGTTGCCATCATGCATTGGAACGGCGCCAAGTCGAAGCGCGCCAAGCCGGTTTGCTTCGTTGGCAAGGGCGTCGTCTTCGATACCGGCGGCTATTCGATCAAACCGGCCGGCGGCATGGAGGACATGAAGGGCGACATGGGCGGCGCGGCGGCCGTCGTCGGCCTCATGTCTGCGCTCGCCGAGCGCAAGGCGAACGTCAACGCCGTCGGCATCATCGGCCTCGTCGAAAACATGGTGTCGGGCAATGCAACCCGTCCCGGCGACATTGTCACCTCCATGTCCGGCCAGACGATTGAGATCCTCAACACCGATGCGGAAGGCCGCCTGGTCCTGGCCGATGTGCTCTGGTACGCCCAGGAGCGCTACAAGCCCAAGCTGATCGTCGATCTCGCCACCCTGACCGGGGCCATCATGATTGCGCTGGGCAAGGAGTACGCGGGCCTCTTCGTCAACGACGACCGCCTCGCCAACGATCTTTTAGCGGCTTCGAAGGCGACCGGCGAGAAGCTGTGGCGCATGCCGCTCGACAAGGCCTTCCACCGCATGATCGACGGCAAGACTGCCGATATCAAGAACATCGGCGGGCGTTGGGCCGGCTCGTGCACGGCCGCAGCCTTCCTGGAACGCTTCATCAAGGACACGCCTTGGGCGCATCTCGACGTCGCCGGCACGGCCATGGATTCCGGCCGCTCGGACATCAACACCAGTTGGGGTTCGGGTTGGGGCGTCCGCCTGCTCGATCGCTTCGTCGCCGACCACCACGAAAAGGGCTAAGCTGGAAGGCCCGGCGAACCCAATCTCGTCGCCGGGCTACGGTCACAACCAACGGCCACAACCAGCTGAACTACTGCGCACCCTCCTCACTATTTTCCATAATATATATTATGCGAATAGCGGATATGAGTGAAGCGTCCTGTCGTTTGCGCCTACGCTGGCTCGGCGCGCCGCACGATGCCGGCGATGATCGCCGCATACAGCGAAGCCACGAATCCGGCCAGCACATTGACGCTAAGAACGATGCCCAGCGCGCGTGCCCACACCGTCGGCAGATGGACAGATAGAAGCGTCACCACGAAATCGTCGAAAGCCTGTTTCAGCCGGAAGAACAATTCACTCGTCTGCTCCACGGTTGGGATCTTGGGCATCTCCCACACGATCGTCCAGCCGATGTCACTCACCGTCGGCGACGGCACCAGCCCATACACCGCCAGGAATGCGATTGCGGCCGAGAACAGCAGCCCGAGCGGCGGACCGAGCCGGAAAAAGCCCCACCGCTCCGGCCGCGCGTCGAGCCGGATCGCGAGCCACCTGAGCAGCCCCGCGCCGGCATACACGGTCAGACCGAACGCGACGGCCACCCAGAACAGCCGGCCCTGATCCGTGCCGGAGAACGTGAACAGCGCCGCGACGCCAGCCAGGAGCCCCTTGAACAGCGCCTCACCGAAACCGACGATCGGCACGAATAGACCGCGCAGCGAATTCCCCGGTCCGAAGTAAAACGGCATCTCGTTTCTCAGTCGCAGCACTTCGAGCCTGAGACCGAGGATGAACGCCAGCGCGCCGGTCACCGCCGCAAAAATGATCGGATAGTTCAAGCCCAACCACGCCAGAGCCACGCAAGCCGCGATCTCGAACACAATGAGCAGCAGGTTCAAGATCACGCGCATGACACTGTCGTCGCCCCCACTGCAGGCCCCTCGCCCCGCGCCACAATAGACATCGCGCACGCGGGCGCAAAGCGCCTCCGCGATCCGGGGCCCTTGCGCACGATCCGTCCCGCCGCACCACCGCCCTTGACCCGGCTGCCGCGAACGCGCTTCTTTCATGTCATTCTGCCGAAGAGGCATTCATGCGGACAGTCACAAGTGTCGTCGTTGGTCTCGCTGTCGGCTACGTGTGTGGCGCCGCCCTCGGGTATGTCGCAACGCAAGTCTTTTCCGGCAACGTTCACGACAAGGAATTGGAAGCCGTCATGACGGCCGCCTTCGCCACCGGCCCGCTCGGTGCAGCCCTCGGCGTTGCCGCCGCCCTCTTTTTCGCTCGCCGGCGCTAACAGGTCAGCGCGTGGCGACCTGGCTCCTCACAAAAAGGTCGCCTGAGCGCTGATAAATCAACTCACCGGCTTGTCGCTCGCCTTGCACACGGCTTCGCCGACGCGGGTCAAGGCGGTGTGGAACGGAAACGAACGCCGGAACATGCGGAACTCGGGTCCCGTATCACCGACGATTTCAAGGACGGCCGGGCGGCCGTCTTCCGCGGGCTCCAACTGCGCTTCAATGACATAGCCCTGCGTGCCTTTGCCCAGCGAGAGCTTGCCCTCAAAAGCGTTGCGGCGCTGTTGATCCTTATGACCGCTAAGCTGCATGAGCGTGTCGGCGCAGGCGTTCGCCTTGTCGACTTCGATCCCGCACCATCCTCCCGCGCATGGCACGATATCGAGCACGAGCTTGCAGTCATCGCCATCGCAGCGCGAGGTATCGTTGCGCACCGCGTAAGGCGTTCCGCTCCAGCGGCCGGCAAGCACCGCAGTGCTCAGCGCCGCCACGGCGATCGGCTCGCCAGGCTTGGACAATTCACCAGCAATCACGCTCGTTGTCGCCAGCACCGCCGCAGTGACGCCACACAGCCCGCCGACGATCGCGCCGACCATGCCAACAACGACGCGCCCGGCCATGACACCAGCCCCTGCCCTCCCCGCTCCGCGTCTGCCGCTCGGCACGCGCGCCGCCCTTGCGCTGGGTCTCGTGTTGTCGCTGATCGTCGCCCTGGTGGCGCTGGGATCGGGATCAGGTTTCATCGCACTTCCTTTCGAGATGTCGCTGGTCGACAGGCGCCTGCCGGTCGTCTTCCGCATTCACATGCTCGCCTCGGCGATGGTTCTCGTTCTCTTGCCCGTGTCGCTCGCCTTGCGCTTTCACCCACAGCTTCACCGCAAGATCGGGTGGACGTTGGGCGCTTTCGTGGTGGCCGGAGGGCTGACCGCTCTGCCCGTTGCCATATTCAGCTATTCGTCGTTGCCTGCCCGCGCCGGCTTCTTCGTGCAGGGACTTGTGTGGCTCTGGCTCTTTGGCGCAGCGGTGGTTGCGATCCGCGGTGGCAATCGCGCCCGCCACGCCCACCTCATGCTCGCCATGGCAGCGGTCACGACGGGCGCGGTCTGGTTTCGCGTCCTGACCGGCTCCGCGATCCTGTTCGAACTGCCGTTCGAGCCGATTTACGCCGCCTCCGCATGGATTGCTTGGCTGGTCCCACTGGCTTTGGTGTTGCGCAACGCCGAACGTCTGGATCGGTGGGCTTTCAGCATCCCGGCTCTCGCCCCGGCGCGGTCGATCGGCTAGAACGCGGCCATGACAAAACCCGATACCCCGTCCGCCGCCGATGCGCTGCAACGACTCCTCGCGATCATGGCCGCACTGCGCACGCCAGGCACCGGCTGCCCGTGGGATCTCGAACAGACATTCGAGTCCATTGCGCCCTACACCATCGAGGAAGCCTACGAAGTGGCCGACGCCATTCGGCGCCGCGACATGCCGGACCTCAAGGACGAACTCGGCGATCTCCTGCTTCAGGTCGTCTACCACGCGCGCATGGCCGAGGAAGCCGATGCGTTCGCGTTCGCCGACGTTGCCGAAGCTGTCAACGCCAAGATGGTCCGCCGCCACCCGCATGTTTTTGGCAGCAACGAGGAGCGCGGAGCTGGCGCACAGCCAGACTTCTGGTCGCGCATTAAGGCTGAGGAACGCGCAGCAAAGGCCGAAGAGCGCGCGCGACTTTCATCGACTGGTGTCGATGTACCAAGCGCACACGGCTCGTCGCTTCTCGCCGACGTACCCGTGGCCATGCCGGCCCTTACACGCGCCATAAAGTTACAAGAAAAAGCCGCGAAAGTTGGCTTCGACTGGCCCGACCTTGCCCCCGTATTCGCCAAGCTGAAAGAAGAAGTCACCGAACTGGAAGAAGTAATTTTAGCAATCGACGCGACCAACCAACCCCCCGCAGTTTCCGGCCGGCTCCCAGCACGGGAGTCGGAAACTGCAAACAAAGAAGAAGAACTCGGCGACATCCTGTTTGTGATTGCCAACGTCGCGCGGCATCTGAAGCTTGATCCCGAGACCGCACTGCGCAAGGCGAACGACAAATTCACCCGCCGCTTCGCCTACATCGAGCGGCGGCTCGCCGAGCAAGGCAAGACTTGCGAGCAGTCCTCGCTCGAAGAAATGGATGCGCTGTGGAATGAAATCCGTGTTGCCGATAAGAAGCGGAACTGACGCTGACCGCCCGCCGTTGCCCCGAAGGTCCCCGGCTTGCTGTTAGCTTGGATGACCACTTTTCTTCAATTGCGCGTCGAGACGGGCGCGATTTTCCAGCGTTGTCCGCAGCGTCAGATGTAACGCTCCGGTCTCCTCGTCCGTATTCCGCGTCAGCACGTCTGTATTCTCATACGTCCAGGCGATCAGCCGGCCATCATGCGCGGGAATGGTCACCTCCACGATTTCATCGGTGGCGCCGAGCCGCGCATCGATCGCATCCAGAAGATCCGCAATACCCTCGCCGCTGACGGCGGAGACGAGCGCAGGACGCCGCTCCTGAAACCGCGCCATGTTGCGAGCCTCGTCGCGCATTGATTCTGCAAGGAGATCGATCTTGTTCCAGACCTCCAGGATGTGACTGTGCGCCGGCACGGTGTCGATGCCAAGGTCGCCCAACAATCCCTCCACGTCCGCTGCCTGCGCGTCGGTCTCGGGATGCGAAATGTCACGCACGTGCAGGATCAGATCGGCTTCGATAACTTCTTCTAACGTGGCGCGGAATGCCGCCACGAGCATCGTCGGCAGCGCCGAGATGAACCCGACCGTGTCGGAGAGAATGATCCGCCGGCCGGATCGCAGCCGCACTTCGCGCATCGTCGGATCGAGCGTTGCAAACACCTGATCCTTGGCCAGAACGGATGCGCCCGTCACAAGATTGAACAACGTCGATTTGCCGGCGTTGGTGTAACCGACAATGGCCACAATCGGATACGGCACCTTGCGGCGGCCCGCCCGATGCAGTTCGCGTGTTTTGACGACGTGCGTCAGTTCCTTCTTGATTGACAGGATACGCGCTTCGAGGATCCGCCGATCGAGTTCAAGCTGCGCTTCACCAGGCCCGCCAAGGAAGCCGCCGCCGCCACGTTGGCGCTCCAAATGGGTCCAGGCCCGCACCAAGCGTCCTTTTTGATAAGTGAGATGGGCGAGCTCGACTTGTAGCCGCCCCTCGCGCGTCCGCGCGCGCCGCCCAAAAATTTCAAGAATGAGCCCGGTGCGGTCGAGCACTTTCGCATTCCAGGCCTTCTCCAGATTGCTCTGCTGCACGGGCGTGATCGCGTGATCGACAATGACCAGATCAGCACCGGTCTCGGCTACGATCAGGCGGAGTTCTTCGACTTTCCCTTTGCCGAAGAGCGTTGCCGGCCGCGGCGTCGCGATAGAAACAATCCTCGCGTCCGCGATCTCCAGATCGATCGCTTCAGCAAGACCTGTCGCCTCCGTCAACCGGTCTTGCGACGAATGCGTGACAACCGCAGCACCGCGACTGTCGCGCGCTGCTTCATCCGCCGAACCGCGTTGCAAAACCGGAACGATGACGATCGCGCGGCCGGTCGTGACGCGCAAGACATCACCGCCCGGCTTGGAAGGGCCGCCGGACAGTTCAAGGTTGTCGTCTGTGGTCGACTTGTCGATAACGGGTGCCGTTCAAGCTTGAGCGCAGAGGCCACTTAAGCCTCGTCGCCGCCTTCACCGTCCATCAGGTTCACGGGAGCGCCGGGCATGATGGTAGAGATGGCATGCTTATAGACCAGCTGCGAGTGGCCGTCACGACGAAGCAGCACGCAAAAACTGTCAAACCAGGTCACGATGCCTTGCAGCTTAACACCGTTGATGAGGAAAATCGTGAGCGGAACCTTCTGCTTACGGACGTGATTGAGAAACGTGTCCTGAAGGCTTGGCGTGCGGTCGGCGGCCATTTTGTTTTTCTTTCCGAGTGTAAACGTCGGTTTTCATTCACGTCTACGCCGAAGGCGGACAATTGGTTTCAACGCCCAAAAAGAGCAATCAAGCGTGCCGTCTTTTTAGCGGCTTTCGTTAGCAGTTGCAGCAAAAATGACGGGGCGTTCTGGAGCAAGTAGGCGCAGACGGCGGTGAAAAGATATTCAAGTTGGCAGTTTTTCCGCCATTGAATGGAACTTTTCCCGCAACCGCACAGTCAATGTCCCGGGCCTGCCATCTGCGATGCGACGATCATCGACGACGGTGACCGGCATCACGGTGGCCGAAGCCGATGTCACAAATGCTTCTTTGGCAGCCCAGGCGTCCGCGATTGTGAAGGCCCGCTGCTCCACCGGTACGCCGAGTTGTTTGATGAGATCGAGCAACGTGGAACGCGTGACCCCGCCGAGGATGCGCGCATCAAGCGGGCGGGTCAGCACGAAGCCGTCGGAACGCACGATCCACGCGTTGCTCGACGCGCCCTCGGTCACAAATCCTTTTTCGTCTACGAACCAAGCCTCCTGGGCGCCCGCTGCCCGCGCATTTTCCTTCGCCAGAGCCGCCGGCAACAGCATGACGGTCTTCAGATCGCAGCGACCCCATCGGTTGTCCGGCACGCTTTTGACAGCGATCCCATGGCGCGCCTTGGCGGCTATCTTGGCTGGATCAATGGACCGCGCAACCACAACGAGCGTGGGCTCGGTATCGGGACCGGGAAAAACAAAATCGCGCGGCGCGCGGCCACGCGTGACCTGCAGATAGACCAGTCCGTCGCGAATGCGGTTGCGCCGCACGACCTCGCTGAGCACATGCCGCAAGGCCGGGTCCGCCATCGGCCGCTCGATGCGCAATTCCTCTAGCGAGCGGGCCAGTCGCGCCAGATGCCGTGTGACGTCGATGAGCGCCCCGCCCTTGACCTCGCAGACCTCATAGACACTGTCGGCGAACTGGAATCCGCGATCCTCCACATGCACGCCCGCCTCGGCATATGGCAGATAGCGGCCGTTGACATAGACAATGCGGGCCATGATCGATCGACATCCAGATTGAATGAGGCGACTAGACCGGGCGGCCCTCGGTGCGCTGGTCTGAGGATACGCCAAGGGCGCGCAGCTTGCGGTGCAGCGCCGAACGCTCCATGCCGACGAACTCCGCAGTGCGTGAGATATTGCCACCAAACCGGTTGATCTGCGCCAGCAGATATTCGCGTTCGAAAATTTCACGCGCCTCGCGCAGCGGCAGCGACATCAGATGCTCCGCCCCGCCGTTGACCGGCAGCGGCACGTTGGAGCCAATCTCCTCCGGCAGCATTTCCGCGGTGATGACCGTGTTCGGATCGCCGCCGGCGAGGATCATGAGGCGCTCGATATTGTTTCTCAACTCGCGCACGTTGCCGGGCCAGTCGTGCGCCTGCAGGACCGCGATCGCATCCTCGCCGATCCGTCGTGGCGCCAACCCTGATGCTTGCGCCAATTGCAGAATGAAGAACTGGATCAGATCGGGAATATCCTCGCGCCGCTCGGCCAGGCTCGGCACCCGAAGCGGCACGACGTTCAGCCGATGATAGAGATCCTCGCGAAACCGGCCCTCCGCCATTTCCCGCTCCAGATCGCGGCTGGTCGAGGAAATAATGCGCGCATCGACGGACACCTTCTGTGAGCCCCCGATACGCTGAAACTTCTGCTCGACCAGAACGCGCAGCACCTTGCCCTGCGTCTCAAGCGGCATGTCAGCCACTTCATCGATATAGAGCGTGCCGCCGTGACTTTCCTCCAGCGCACCGACCTTGCGCGGGCCGCCACTGCGATCTTCCGTTCCGAAAAGCTCTTCCTCGACACGATCGGGAGCCATGGCGGCTGCGTTGAGTACGACGAACGGCGCATCGGCGCGGCGCGATTTCACATGGATGACCCGCGCCGAAAGCTCTTTGCCCGTGCCCGACGAGCCCCGGATCAGAATGCGGCTGTTGGTTGGCGCCAGCCGGTCGATCTGCGCCTTGAGCTGGTTGACCGCCGCCGATTTGCCGATCATGTCGGCCGACACCGTCGAGCGCTCGCGCAGTTCCTTGACCTCACGCTTCAAGTTCGACGCTTCCAACGCTCTCAGCGCGACCAGAATAAGCCGGTCGGCCTTGAACGGCTTCTCGATGTAGTCGTAGGCGCCACGTTTAATCGCCGTGACCGCTGTCTCGATGTTGCCATGACCCGAGATGATGACGACCGGAAGATCCGGATAGGTGCGCTTGATGACCGATAGCACTTCCAATCCGTCGAGCCGGCTACCCTGCAGCCAGATGTCGAGCACGACCAGATGCGGCCTTCGCTCCTCGATGGCGCGCAGGGCTTCATCGCTGTCGCGGGCGAGCCGCGACCGGTGCCCTTCATCTTCAAGAATGCCGGCGACAAGCTCGCGAATGTCGGCTTCGTCGTCGACGATCAGAATATCAGCTGCCATCGAAACATCTCCTCTCGGGTCGTCAATTCACTACGGCGCGCGCGGCAGCCTCTTCGGCTGACGCAACACCAGGGTTGAATTCATCGGTTTCGTTCCGTGCGACGCGGCGGCCGTCACGGGGAATGGTGATGCGCACGAGCGCTCCGCTCGTTCGGTCGGCGGCATGCGGCGCATCGTCGAGCGACAGCGCGCCGCCATGCTGTTCGGTGATCTTTTGCACGATGGCCAATCCCAGCCCCGTGCCCTTCGAACCCTTGGTCGTGACGTAGGGTTCGAGCAAGCGGGAACGATTCTGCTTCGGCAGCCCGATGCCGTTGTCGATCACCTCGATCTCGATCCGCTCGGATGAGACCCGCAGCACCGTCTCGACGCGGCCTTTCGCGATCTGGCCGGCCTGCACCGCGCTTTCGACCGCTTCGGTCGCGTTCTTGACGAGGTTGGTCACTGCCTGCGTGATGAGCCGCCGGTCGAAAAGCGTCGTGACCGGATCGTTGGGCATGACGAGATCGTAGCCAAGTTCGGGATGGCCTTCGCGAAACAGAATGACGGATTCCTGCACCGCATCGCGCAAATCGCCCTTCTCCATGACGGGTTTGGGAACCCGCGCGAACGCCGCGAACTCGTCAACCATCGTTTTGATGTCGCCGGCCTGACGCTCGATGGTCGCCGTCAATTTATCGAAGGTTTCACGGTCTTCGACGATCATTTTTCCATATTTGCGCCGGATGCGCTCCGCCGACAGGATGATCGGTGTCAGCGGATTTTTGATCTCGTGCGCAATGCGGCGCGCCACATCTCCCCACGCCGACGTGCGCTGGGCTGCCACAAGCTCCGAAATATCATCAAACGTCATCACCGAACCGACCGAACCGCCTTGCGCCTCTTCGTCGGTGACGCGCGCCGAGAATGTGCGTTCGTCGTTGCCCACCACGCGGCGCACTTCAACCGCCCCCTTGGCTTTGATCGAGGGCTCCTGGTGGCGTTCAAGAACTGGGCTGAACTCCGGCAGCACTTCTGCGATCGGCTGCCCCACCACGTCTTCTTCATGGCAATCAAGCAGCCTCTGCGCCGACGGCGAGATGAGCGTGATCCGGCGTTCGGCATCCAGCCCGATGATGCCCGATGAAACACCTGCCAGCACCGCTTCGATGAAGCTTGTCCGCTCCGACAGCTGCGCGTTGGTTGTCACCAGGGCATCGCGCTGATGTTTCAATTCGCGCGTCATGGTGTTGAACGTGCTCGACAGACGCCGCAAGTCGCCTTCGCCGCGCCGCTCAGGCAACTCAACATCAAGGTTGCCGGTCGAAACTTCGCGCGCCCCGGCGATGAGGCGACGGATCGGCGCCACGAACCGGCCAGCGAACCACAATCCCGTCCAGATGGCAGCCAAGAGCGCCGTCATCGAGATCATGGTGTACATGAGCCCGTGCGCGAGCTTAAGCCCGCCGCGCGCCCGCCGCAGCCGATTGTATTCGTCGACACTCTGCTCGGTACGCTTCAGGTACGCCATGACCTTGGCGCTGACCGCCCGTGTCACGAGCAGATATTGACCCGGAAAGCGCTGCAGCCGCGCCAACGCCGCGACGCGGGCCCGTTCCAACGATTTGATAATCGCGATCTGGCCCTTTTCAGCCTCGGCGATGGCAGCCGGTGGCGGGCTGGCGAACGTTTCTTTTTCGTCATCGAAGGCCGATACGAGCAGCTGTCCGTTCGGCGATACCAGATAAGCGCTCGCCAGTTCACGCAATCCGGCTTGCGCAATCATGAGCTGCTTTAATGCTTGCGGATTGTCGACGACATCATTGGCCGCCGCATCGATATCGCGCGCCATGTTGGCGACATCGGTGCGGATCACCGCGCCGTGCTCCTGCAGATAAGATTGGGCGACTTCCATCGAGTTCTCGATGATCGCCCGCGCGCGAGCGGTGAACCAACTGTCGATGGCGCGCGAAAAAGTCGTGGTCGCCGCGACCGCCAGCAGGATCGCCGGTAGGGCTGCGATGATGGAAAACAATCCAACGATGCGCACATGCAGGCGCGCACCGGGGATCTGCGCCCGCCAGGCTCGCCAAAGCTCGATGCCATGCCAGACGAGCAGCGCGATCATCGCGATGATCAGAGCAATGTTGACCAGCAACGCGGCCAGCACGATGTCATCGCGCGGCGTGATCGGCGTAAGCCCGGTTAAAATGAGAAATGTCGCAAAGCCCGAGACGACCGACAGAACAACGGTAATGAGTCCGATGGAGAACGCCCGGTCACCGGCCTCGAGCGACGGCGCTCGCGAAGGCCCGAGCGCGTTCAAGAACACGGCTTTGAGTTTCTCTGCCACCATTGCGCTGGTCATTCGCCACGGGCGTCCGGAAGCCTGACCGCGAGGGGCCCGATCTCTCGTCGCTGTTGAGATGCCCGATGGCTGTGTACCCGACGGCACTCAGATCGGACTTGGAGAGGCAAGCGCGCAACGCCGACCATCAAAGGTGCAGCGCGCTAGTCACATGAACCAGCCAACTGTGACATTTTCGCGACAAAATCGTCAACGACAAATCAGTTGCCGTTTCTTTTCCGTCGCCAATCCTCAGACCAAAGGCGTCCGGAACACCTTAATGTTCAACTCTTTGATCCGGCTCCGGAGAGTATTGCGATTGAGGCCAAGCAGTTCGGCCGCCCGGATCTGATTGCCTCGCGTCGCCGCAAGCGCTGCCGACAGCAGCGGATATTCCACCTGCCGGATAATCCGATCATAGAGGCCGGCCGGAGGCAGCTCGTTTCCGAATTCGGCGAAATAGCCGGCGAGGTGGCGCTCGACCAGCTCCGACAGGTCTTTGGTGTTGGCCGACGTGGCTGGCATCCGCGCCGGGATCGCCTCGGCGAGTTCCTGCTCGATGATCGGCGCCGAGATGAGATCCTGCGTGTGCAAAGCAGCGACCCGGCGGACAAAGTTTTCCAGTTCGCGCACGTTACCGGGCCAAGGATGCTGCTTCAGCCGGTCGATGGCCGACTGCTCGATCGACTTCTGGCCGAGCCCCTCGCGTGCCGCCATCCGAAGAAAGTGTCGCGTCAAATCGCCGATGTCCTCGGTGCGCTCGCGCAGCGGCGGCAGGCGCAGCGGCACGACGTTCAGTCGATAGAACAAATCTTCGCGGAAGAGACCCTGCTGGATTTGCAAGCGCAGGTCGCGATGCGTCGCCGCGATGATGCGCACGTTGGTCCGGATCGGGGTGCGTCCGCCGACAGTCGTGTACTCTCCCTGCTGGAGAACGCGCAGCAGCCGGGTCTGCGCCTCGAGCGGCATGTCGCCGATCTCATCGAGGAACAGCGTGCCACCCTCGGCCTGCTCGAACCGGCCTTGGGTGCGCGCTTGCGCACCCGTGAAGGCGCCCTTCTCATGCCCGAACAGCTCACTCTCGATCAGCTCGCGCGGGATTGCCGCCATGTTGATTGCCACGAACGGACCTGTCCGCCGCTTGCCATGGTCGTGCAGCACGCGGGCGACGAGCTCCTTGCCCGTTCCGCTCTCACCCGTGATCATGATGGTCAGTTCCGTCTGCGTCAGACGGGCCAGCGCACGGTAGATATCCTGCATCGCCGGCGAGCGCCCGATCAGCGGCAGGTCTTCGCCGTCCGTTGTCTCCGGGCCGCGCTGCGGCTTACGGCCGGGTGATGCAAGTGCGCGCGAGACGACGGACACGACCTCCGCCAGATCGAACGGCTTGGGCAAATATTCATAAGCGCCCTTCTCCGCCGCCGTGAGCGCGGTCATGAGTGTATTTTGCGCGCTCATGACAATGATCGGCAGATCGGGCCGCAGCTTTTTGATACGCGGGATGAGATCGAACGCGTTCTCGTCGGGCATGACAACATCAGTGATGACGACGTCGCCCTCGCCCTGACTGACCCAGCGCCAAAGCGTCGCCGCGTTGCCGGTTGCGCGCGGCGCATATCCGGCCCGCGCCAGTGCCTGATTGAGCACCGTGCGAATAGCCGTATCATCGTCGGCGATCAGGATCGTTCCACGCGCCATTGGTTCTATTCTCCTGGGTCTAGGTCGCCACGCTTGCGCTCCTGCATCGGCAGAAGGACGCGGAACACCGTCCGGCGCGGCTCGCTGTCGTATTCGATGATGCCGCCGTGATCGCCGATGATCTTGGCGACAAGAGCCAGGCCGAGCCCGGTCCCGTTGTGCTTGGTCGTAACGAACGGATCGAACAGGTGGGGCCTCAGATGGTCGGGCACGCCGGTGCCGTTGTCTTCCACCTGGATCAGCAGAGGCAGGCTGACCCGCGAACTGGAGCCCGGCACCGACAGGCGCACGCCCGGCCGGAATTTTGTCGTCAGCACGATGCGGCCGTGATCGGCGCTGTCGGATGCAGCTTCCGCAGCGTTCTTCACAAGATTAAGGAATGCCTGCACTAGTTTATCGCGGTTGCCGGGCACGTGCGGCAGTGAGGGATCGTAATCCTCGATGAAGCGGACCCCGCGCGCAAACCCGGTTTCGGCCAGACGCCGGACGTGATTGAGAACATCGTGAATGTTGACCGCTTCTTTCGCCAGCGGCCGCTCGTCGCCGAAAACTTCCATGCGATCGACGAGATTGCGGATGCGGTCTGTCTCCGCGCAGATCAGCTGCGTCAGAGCGCGGTCGTCGTCCGACAGCGCCGGCTCCAAGAGTTGCGCGGCCCCACGAATGCCCGACAGCGGGTTCTTGATTTCGTGGGCCAGAACGGCAGCCATTCCCGACACCGTGCGCGCCGCGGCCCGGTGGGTAAACTGACGCTCGATCATCTGCGCCATGTTGCGCTGCTGGATCATGAGCAGGATGTGGCCGGGGCGCTCGGGAAAAGGCCCGGCGTGCACATCGACGAGCTTCGGCATCAGGAATTTCGGCGAGTGCATTTCCACGCCGTACTCGTTCACGGTCGCACCCGAACGGCGAACTTGATCGAGCAGGGGAAACAGCGGACTTCCAAAGGCCAGCAATTCGTCCAGCGTTTGCCGCTTCAACACAGCGATGCTCAACGAAAGAAAAGTTTCGGCCGCCGCACTGGCAAAGACGATGCGATTGTCCGGCGCCAGCACGAAGATCGGATACGGCAGCGCATAGAGCAGCAGGTCGAGTTCGATTGGGCGATCATCGCCCTTGTCCTTTGGTGAGCGCGCTTCGGCGGGAGGCGTCATGCGGCCAGCCTCCGGCTCTCTGCCGCATCCGCATAGGCGTTTTCAAGCCCGCTCAGGACGGACGCCGCGTTGTCATCGGTGCACAGCTGAGCCCGCCAGCGCTTCACCGCGACGTCTGGTAGTCCACTCGTCGCGAGATACCAGCCGATATGCTTGCGCGCGTTTCTGAGCCCAACGAAAGCGCCATAATGGTCGAGCATTGCCGCCACATGCTCTTTGGCGATGCGGCGCTGGACACCGATCGGAGGAGCGCCCGGATCAACTCCGGTCGCAAGCGCTGTGGCGATGCGACCCGGCATCCATGGCGCACCGTAGGCTCCGCGGCCGATCATGACGCCGTCAGCGCCTGACTGCGCGAGCGCGCTCAGAGCATCACTCACCGAAACGATGTCACCGTTGACGATGACGGGAATGGACACGGCTTTCTTCACCTGTCCGACGAAATTCCAGTCGACGCGTCCCTTGAAGAACTGGTTGCGCGTCCGGCCATGCACCGTCACCAACTGAATGCCTGCCTCTTCCGCCCGGCGGGCGAGTTCCGGCGCATTGCGTGTCGCGTCGTCCCAGCCGAGCCGCATTTTCAAGGTGACGGGAACCTTCACCGCTCCGACAACGGCTTCGATGAGACTGAGCGCATGACTGAGATCGCGCATCAGCGCGCTGCCCGACGCTTTGCCGGTCACTTCACGTGTGGGGCACCCCATATTGATGTCGATGATGTGGGCACCCTCGGCTTCGGCGATCCGGGCACCTTCCGCCATATGTTGTACATCACAACCAACAAGTTGTATGACATGCGGTGTAAGATCGCCACCTTCGGCTCGCCGTCGCACATCGGCGCGTTGCGCGATCAGCTCCGCACTGGCGACCATTTCGGAAACGACCAAGCCCGCACCAAGTTCATGTGCTAACGTTCGGAAAGGTAAGTCGGATACGCCAGTCATGGGCGCCAGAAACACGTTGTTGCGTGGCGCAATGCTAGCGATCGACAATGTCGCCTTCAAAGACGGCTCCCCTCAAGCTCGCGAACAGTTTGGACACTTTTTGTGCAGAAATGAAATGTGCCCTCAAGTTGGGCACCATACGGTTTGCCCAACCTTTTCGCAAGCGTCAACGCGGATGTGCAATTGCGGCGATAAGACCGGGAAGGCTATGGATCAACGGAACCGAAAGAGCGTCCAAGGAGCAACCGCCGGTGCGCATCGCTGCCCTCATTGTCGCCGCCGGACGCGGTAACCGGGCAAAGTCGGACGTCCCCAAACAATATCTCCAACTTGGGGCCGACACCGTCCTATCGCGGACTATTGCAGCGTTCTCCAACCATCCCGGCATAACCCGCATATTGCCTGTAATTCATGCCGACGATGCGGATCTCTACAGCGCGAGCGCGCCACACACCGCAGCCAAACTGGCGCCCCCGGTGGTCGGTGGCGCATCGCGTCAGGCAAGCGTCCACGCCGGGTTGGCGGCCCTTGCCGCCGAAACTCCCGACATCGTCCTCATCCATGATGCGGCGCGTCCGTTTATTGACCACCCTGTTATCGACCGTGTGATCGCGGCCCTGGCAAGCCATTCCGGCGCAATTCCCGCACTCGCCGTCGCCGATACCTTGAAGCGCGAGCGCCCTGGCGGCCTGATCGCCGGCACCGTGCCCCGCGCAGGTCTGTGGCTTGCGCAAACACCACAAGGCTTCCGTTTCACCGATATCCTGGCTGCCCACGACAGAGCGGCTCACTCCGGACTGGACCAGTTCACCGACGACGCATCCATCGCCGAATGGGCCGGTCTGTCCGTGGCTCTCGTCGAAGGCGCGCCCGCCAATATCAAGATCACAACGGCGGCCGATGTTGACGCCGCCCGCCGCAAAATTGAAACAGAGACAGTGATGGAACCGCGCATCGGCACCGGCTTTGACGTTCACCGCTTCGCTGCTGGATCTAGCGTCTGGCTATGCGGAGTTGAAATCCCGCACACACACAAGCTCGAAGGCCATTCCGATGCTGACGTCGCCCTGCACGCGCTGACCGATGCGCTTCTCGGCACCCTGGGCGATGGCGATATCGGCCAGCACTTTCCTCCCTCTGACCCGCAATGGAAGGGTGCCGCATCGCACCTGTTTTTAGAGGACGCCGTCCGTCGGCTTCGTCATCGCGGTGGCCGTATTGTCAATGTCGACGTGACCATCCTGGCTGAAGCGCCGCGCATCGGCCCCCATCGTACGGCGATGCAGGCCCGCGTCGCCGCCATTCTGGGGATCGCCCCGGACAGGGTCGGGGTCAAGGCAACGACAACGGAGGAACTCGGCGCCGTCGGCCGGCGAGAGGGCATCGTGGCCATGGCGAGCGCTCTTGTTCTCCTTCCGTTCACAGCCGGGTCCACCTAACCCAACCCCCCGCGACATTGACCCCCCTGGCAGAATCGCGGCACACCCGCCATAGCAGTTGTATGATCAAAAAGACGTCCAGATCATCAGACCGACCCGCTTAGAGGCGATGCAATGAATATTATGACCCAGCCCGTCGATCGCGCGGCCAAAGAGCCCGCCAACATGGCCGATATTGCCGAGACTACGGCGTCGTCCTGTTTGGCCACCCGTGTGCGCCAGTTATCTCGGATTATCACGCGCGTTTATGACGACGCGATGCGCCCGCTTGGTATAACGGCGAGCCAGTATACGCTGTTGGCTCAGCTTGCGGCCCGCGATGGCATCACCGCCGTCGAGATCGGACACGAGCTCGACATAGAAAAATCGACCCTCTCGCGCAACCTGAAGCGGCTACTCGCGCTGGGCCTCATCATTATGGATCCGCCGGCAGGTCGTCGGGGTCGCGGACTTCACCTGACACCGAAGGGCCAAGGCGTTCTGCGGGATGCCTTTCCGGTCTGGCAGAACGCGCAGAGCCACGCCATAGCGGTTATGGGTACAGATTCTCGCGCCACACTCGACGTGCTTTTGAAGCACGCTGAAAAATTGGTGGCCTCGTAAGTTTTGCTCGCGCCCTAGGCCGGGACTACACTCTGGCCGGTGCCTTCCTTGGGCGCCGGCCTTTTGTTTTTGGAGTGCGGCCTCGATGCTCCCCGATGATGTGCTCAACAGCGCCGCGGAACTGGTGTCGGTGATGCGCGCCGCGGGGCTGAAATTGGCCACCGCCGAGAGTTGTACCGGTGGTCTCGTCGCCGCCGCAATCACGGACGTGGCCGGTTCCTCTGCGGTTCTCGATCGCGGCTTCATAACCTACTCGAATGCAGCCAAAGCCGCTTCACTCGGCGTCGACCGTGGCCTCATCGAAGCCGAAGGCGCGGTCAGCCGCGCCGTGGCCGTGGCCATGGCCGAAGGCGCCCTCAGCCATTCCGTTGCCGACATCGCGGTCTCGGTCACCGGCATCGCCGGTCCCGGTGGGGCAACGGCAACAAAGCCAGTCGGACTCGTGCATTTGGCGGTGGCCCGGAAGGGTTATCCGACCGTAGACGAAACATGCCGTTTCGGTGATATCGGCCGCCGGCAGGTCCGCGTGGCCGCCGTTCGCAAGGCCCTGGCAATGCTGAGCAACGCTTGTGTTTGATCTTCTGGTTCCGGAGAACCGCATGTTTCGGATTAGTCTCGTCGCTGCTTTGTCACTGGCAGGCGTGGCCTCAGCGACAGTCGATGCTGCCGACATCACCGCCCGCGATGTGACCGAGCAACTGTTCCGGGGCTCTGGACCGGCGGATCTGTCGGGCAAGGATCTCGAAGGTCTCGATCTGTCGCTCATCGATTTCAAGAAGACCCGGTTCGTGAATGCAAAGATGTTCGGCGTCAATCTCTCAGGCTCCAACTTGTCCGGCGCCGATCTATCGTCCGCAAACCTCGATCGCGCCGTCATAATCGGAACCCGCTTCGACGGCGCCAATCTCTCGGGCGCAAGCTTGCTGCGGCCTGCAACGTCGGCCGGCCGTCAGCCCGGGGCCGAGCCGCCGCCCACGTTCATCGGCGCGGATCTCAAGGGCGCGAAGGTGTTCGGACAATTTGGACGCGTCGATCTCTCCGGTGCCAATCTTGAGGGCGCGACACTCGCGCCATTTGGCAAGACCGGGTTCATCGAAAATCTTTTTCGCACCGAAATGGAAGGCGCCAATCTCGCGGGCGCCAACCTCGGCGGCAGCGATCTCACGTACGTTTCGTTCCGCTTTGCAAGCTTGAGAGGAGCCAGCCTCAAAGGGGCAAAGCTGCACAACGCGGATTTTTCCAAGGCCGACCTGACCGGTGCTGATCTGACCGGCGCGGATGTGCGCAACGCCGATTTCGATGGCGCCATCCTGGCAAATGTCAAAGGACTTGACCGGATGGCGAGCCGCGACACCGCGCGCAATCTGCCAAACTGATCCGTGGGCTCAAGGCTGGACGCTGAATGACACGGCGGCGCGAGCCTCTTCCTCGCTGCCGATCGGCAGCTGATCATCGAGCATTTCGGCATTCCCGGCACCGGTGCGGAATTTCCGCAAGTCGTCCTGCGTCTTCTGGTAGGCAGCCTCCCGCACGGCCGTTTCGGCAAGAAACGTGCGCCAGTCGCCGAGCACCGTAAACCGCTGCCGCTCAAAATCGTGACCGATGCCTTCCGGCCGCTTTGCCGTGGCATTGCAGATCGCAACCACGGATTGCCGCCCCGGCTTATCGAGACGGATCTGAAACGGCGCCGATGGGGGTGGGAGCAACACCATCATTCCTTTGCCGACCCGATTGTCAACGCTGGTGTCGTTGGGATAAAGCACCGTTGCCAAGCCATCCGACTCCACAGCGATCAGCGTCAAGTTGCAGTCACCGTTCGGCCGCGCCCGCACGGTCAATAGATCGCCCGTCCGATAGGCCGGCGCATCTGTCCATAACGCGATCCGAAGCTTCTCCGCGACGACGTTAGGCATGGCCGCGGTATCCTTGCCCACTTCCCGTCCCTCCAAGGTCGCCCGCAACCCCTGCCATTCGGTTCGGCTAAGCTCACGCGCAGCAAGTTGGAGCGCAAGCTCTGCATGGCTGCCCGTAACAGCGGCTAAGCGCACGCGCAATGAGGCCTCGTCGATGGCCATTTCGACGGCGGCTCGGCGAATGGAAACGGGTCGCGTATATTCGAGAGCCAGCGCCTCGACGGCGTCGATGCCGTCGATGAGACCGCTCGCTGCGGCGACAGGCGCTGGAGCTGCCACGGCCTGCCCGATCGCCCTGCTTTCCCCCACGACCGGCAATGAGGACGTCGCGGCAATGGCTCGTGCCGCCAGTGCGTCGGCATCCACGACCCCCGCGATCTCGAGACCTGCGCCCGCGCGCAAATCCCACGCGTCCGCCGTCAGGCCGAAGTCCGAAGGCCGAAAGGCCAGCAACACGCTGGCTTCCCCAACCGTATCGAGAGAGACATTTGGTTTGAGGGTCAACCGGGACAGCAGCGCCGCGACGCCGTCCCGATAAGCCGCGATCGTCGCATCGCTGCGGCAAAGGTTATGCAAGTTGGCCAATGAAACGAACCGCAGCGGCGTACTGGCATCAGGTTCGAAAGCTTCGCGCCAGGCCGCAATATCGCGTCTGAGATCGGCCTGTGTCACCGGCGGCTTTTCCCGGCATGGCAGCGTCCACGGGGCCAGCCCGGCGATCCACGCGCGCACTACGTCGATCTCGGCCGTGGTCGGCCCCGGGATGGGTCCAAAAAACGCCGTTAGCGGCCGGTGGCGAGCGAGTAAAACCTGGTACATGCGCGATGCATCCGGATCGGAAGCGACAATCAGATCGTCGCGTTCTAGGAGACGATCCAGGTTGAGGATGTTGCCGAGGTGACCCTTGGCCGGCGGATTTTCCAGTCGGCCGGCCTGATGGCAGCGCGCGCAATGTGAATCAAATATGGCCCGCGTCCGGACTGCAATGTCCTCCGCATGCGCGCCCCCCGCCGCCATTGCGCCCAACACGAATCCGGCTGCGATCCAATGGATCCCGGCCCTGAATGACAATCGCTTGCTTGCCAACCGTGCCCCCCGCACTCAACCGTCGCCGGCGGCCGGCGCCCCCACCCGCATCGGGTACCATACCGGCGCAGCCGCGGCAGGCCAATGGCTCCTCCGTCACAGGGCCTTGTCGATAGGCATCTGGACCCTACGTTCCAAGCACTGCCATTTGGCCGCCCACCCGCCTACGTAGCGTTACCTATCGAACCGGGCATCGTCTCCTGTCACGACCGCAGGGGAGGCCAGTTAGACTGATCGATCCTCCCAAGAAAGCATCACTGAACGATGTCCGCTAAATCGACGACACGGCAATGGCTGATCGGCTTGGGCTTCCTCGCGGCCTACGTGGCGCTCGATTACGTCAGCTACGTGAAACCCTATCGCGATATCGGCATTACGCCGTGGAACCCGCCGGCGGGTATTGCTATCGCCCTCATCTTTCTCGAGGGTCTGCCGCTGGTCCCATTTGTGCTGGTGGCACCGTTTGTCGCCGATCTTGTCGTGCGCAATGCGCAAATCCCTTTTCCACTTGATGTGCTGAGTTCGGTTCTGGTCGGCGGAACGTTCGCCGCCGCTGGCCTCGGACTGCAGCGCATCAAGCAATTCGATCCCCGCTTCAGATCCCTACGTGATGTGTTGGCGCTCGCCGCCGTTGCGGTTGTGACAGCGCTGACGGCGGCCAGCATTCTTGTGACCATCTTCTTCCTCGCTGGTTTGCTGCTGCGCGACGAAATCGGCATCGTGATATGGAGCTCGGCGGTTGGCGACATCATTGGGATTTTGACGGTTGTGCCGCTCGTCCTGTTGTGGCGCACCTATCGGCCCTGGCCGGCGCTCGGTCCCTGGATGCCTTTGCAGCTGCTGGCTCTGCTGTGCGCACTCGTCATTATTTTCGGCTATCAGGATGCCAGCGCATTCCAACTTTTCTATCTTCTTTTCCTGCCGGTCCTCTGGGTGTCGTTGAGCTATGGCCCGCCGGGCGCGGCCACGGCCTTGGTCGCGGTTCAGATCGGCATCGTGATCGGCGCCGAAATCCGCTTTGGCGCCGACCCCGGTTTCAGCGCCCTGCAAGTTTTGATGATTGCGTTGGCCATCACGGGGCTCATTGTCGGTGCCATTGTTGCTGAACGCGAAGACGCGGCGGCCCGTTTGCGCGATCAACAGACGGCTTTGAACCGCACGCTGCGGATCCGCTCTGCGGGCGAGATCGCCGCCACCATCGCACATGAAATGAAGCAGCCACTGACGGCCCTCGCAACGTATAGCGGCATTGCATCCAAAGCGCTGCGCGACGGCGATACACAACTGGCGGCCAAGGCCATCGGCAAAGTGGAAAGCGAGAGCCAGCGGGCCGCAACCGTGTTGACCGGCATCCGCGATCTGCTGCGCCAGGGTGCGTTGAACAAGTCCGTGGTCGATCTGGCCAAAGCGTTCGCGCAGATTTCGGATCTTTTGCGCGCAGACCTTGCCAAACGCAGCGTCACCCTCTCGATCGAACCCAGCGAACACGTGCCGCCCATCAGTGCCGATCCGGTACAATTGCAGCAGGCACTCCACAATCTCATTATCAATGGTGCCGAATCCATCGAAAGCGCCGGCGGCAAAGGGCGGGTGATTGTGCGGGCCATGACCGTCGGCAACGGCCGCGTCCGCATTGAAGTCAGCGATAGCGGACCTGGCTTTCCGCCGGCCTACGACATCTCCGATCCGCCCCCTTTCACATCGACCAAGGCTGAGGGGTCGGGCATCGGCTTGACCGTTGTGCGCTCGATCGCCGAAGCCCACTCCGGAAGCTTCCATATCCAGTCATCGGCTCGCGGCGCCACCGTCAGCCTTGAAATCCCCGCGACAGGAGATCTCGCATGAGCGACACCGTTGCTATCATCGACGACGAAGCCTCCGTGCGCGACGCCGTCAGCATGCTACTTGAGACCAACGGGTACACCGTCGCCGCCTACGCGAGCGCCACGGAGTTTTTGAACGCCCCCTTCGCCCCTGGCGTCATCGTCAGCGACGTCCGGATGCCTGAGACGACGGGCCTCGATCTGGTGCAGCGCTTAAAAAGCAAGGACGACCCCCGTCCTGTGATCCTGTTGACCGGGCACGGCGATATTGAAATGGCGGTGCAAGCCTTAAAGCTCGGGGCTTATGACTTCATCGAAAAGCCGTTCGAACTCGACCGTTTGCTCTCCTCCGTCGCCTCGGCAATCAAGACATCGGTCACATCACTGAAGACGACCCTCGAGTTGCAGGAATTGAAGGGTCGCTACGGCTCCCTGTCCGAGCGTCAGCGCGATACCATGCACCTCCTGATCCGTGGCATGTCGAACAAGGAGATTGGACTGGAACTGGGTATCAGTCCGCGCACGGTTGAAATCCACCGGACGTGGGTCATGACCCGCATGCAGGCCAAATCCATGGCCGAACTGGTCCGCATGGGGCTGGCGTTGGGCCTCGCCTGAAGCCGTCAACTGAGTTCGCACTTTTCCTTAACGGGGGCGCCGGACGCTCGCTTACAAGACCTCCAGGACATTGGCAGGACATTGGCAGGACGTTGGCGCCGCCGACGCCATCTAGGGGTCGCATAGCGATGCGCAGCGGAGGCCGCATACTCGTCGATCAACTCGCCCTGCAAGGTGCGGGCACGGCGTTTTTGGTGCCCGGTGAGAGCTTCCTTGCCGTTCTCGACGCGTTGTTCGATACGACAGCCGTTCGTACCGTCATCTGCCGCCATGAAGGCGGAGCCGCTATGATGGCCGAGGCGACGGGGCGGCTGACGGGCCGGCCGGGCATCGCCTTCGTGACCCGCGCTCCGGGCGCGACCAACGCAACCTCGGGCGTCTATGTGGCCGCTCAAGGTCAGACCCCGATGATCCTTTTCGTCGGCCTTCCGCCACGTGCCCGCGCCCACCTGAACACGTTTCAAGACTTCGATCTGCACGGCCTCTTTGCCAACATGGCCAAGCATGTGGAGATTGCGTCAGGGGCAGCCAACCTTCCCGAAACAATTTCGCGCGCTTACGCCTATGCACTCAACGGTCGCCCCGGCGCCGTCGTCATCGGATTGCCGGAGGACGTCCTGACCGAGACGGCGCATGTCCCCGATGCACCCTTCATCGACGCCGCGGCCGCCGAACCGTCCTCTCACGCCATGGCGGCCGTCCAAAAAGCACTTCTCCAGGCCGAACAGCCTGTCGTCATCGTCGGCGGCCCGCGCTGGTCATCCCACATCAAGGACGCCGTGCAATCTTTCGCCCAGCGTTTCGATCTGCCGATCGCCGTAGCGTTTCGGGCCCAGGATTATATCGACAACCGCCACCCGTCCTATTGCGGCCATATCGGCATCAACATGGACGAGCGACTGGCCACGGCCCTTCGTGCGGCCGATCTGCTCGTGGTCATCGGGGCGCCGCTCGACGAAATTCAAACCGGCGGCTGGTCGATCATTGCCTCGCCCGAACCCACCCAGCGCATCATCCATGTCCACCCGGCCGGGACCGACCCGCGTGATGGTGTGCGCACCCAGCAGCAAATCGTTGCCACGGCTGAAAGCTTCGCCAACGCGCTGCATCAATTGGAACCGCCGAACCAAAAGCGCTGGAGCACATTCCGGCGCGACATGCGCGCGGTGTTCGAGCGGTCGCAGCGGCCGGTACCGACGCCAGGGGCGGTGCAATTCGCCGAGATCGTTCGTCGGGTCAGCGAGCGACTACCGGAGACGGCCATTATTGCCAGCGGCGCGGGCAACTACAGCCAGTTCGTCCACCGCTACACGACATACACATCCTATCCGTCGAGCCTTGCTCCCGCCTCCGGCTCCATGGGCTACGGATTGCCCGCAGCCATCGCCGCAAAGTTCGAACACCCCGATCGTCATGTTGTCGCCTACGCCGGCGACGGCTGTTTCTTGATGACTGCGCAAGAACTCGCCACCGCCGTTCAGTACGGCCTACCGATCATCATCATCGTTGCCGATAACGGCATGTACGGCACCATTCGCATGCATCAGGAAAAATCCTACCCGGGGCGCGTCAGCGGCACGAGCCTCGTCAATCCGGACTTTGCCGAATTGGCACGCAGTTTCGGTGCCTACGCGGAAACGGTGACCGACACGACGCAATTTGACAGCGCATTCGAGGCAGCGCTCACGTGTGGTCGCCCCGCACTGATCGCACTCCGTCTGGACCCCGAAGCCATCACGCCGACAACGACATTGAGCGCCCTGCGCGCGCAGGCCCACACGCCCAAGGCGTAATCGTTACGGATTTGTTTCGGCGTGTGCCGCAAGGTGCTAACGAGACGTAAATTTCCCAAAAAGTGGGTTAGGGATGTCTGAGCCCATTCGTGGACGGATCGACGTTTTTGGCCTAAACAAATCCTCAACGCGGTCGACCACAAACCGCTCTCGACCTCTTCGACCCCTGACGGCACCGACGGCAACAAAGAGTTCACGGACATGGATCTTGACGCCCAATCCTTGATCAATCCCCCGGCCTCGCGCTGGGCTATGATTCTCGCCGTTGTCTGCTTCGCAATGGCCAGCGGTTTTCTTCTCAGTTCGCTCAGCAAAGCGCACCCAGTCAGCGCGGTGGCCGCTCCCACCGCCGCGCTTTCTGGCAGTGCCATAACCTGATCCACCACGTCCCCCACCCACCGGTTCGGTCCAAAAGCAAAGCCTCCACCTGCAAGGGTGGAGGCTTTCGCTTTTTCGATCCGGCACTCAGACGTGCGTCTGGCCAAACTGGCGCAGCGCGATCTGGTCGAGTACCCGGTGAAACCGCCGCACTGCCTCGGCGATATCGCCCGCATGGCGAACCGAGACTTGACCAAGTGCGGGCGGATGGGTGGTCCGGCCGGAAGGCCGCATCGCATCGATTTCCGACCCGAAGGGCACGACTTCCACATTCGGCCACAACGCCTTGAACGTGTCTATCGCCCCGGGCGGCACGGCGACCACGACGATGCGCCCTGCCTCCAGCGCCTCCAGAGCACCGTTGGTCAAGCCGTGACGTGCATCGGCGTTTTGCCACGAGACCGCGAAGCCCTGATTGCGTTCGATGTCCCGAAACACCCGCCGCGGCACCCCGATATGCGCGCTATCCAGTTCCGAGTCCCTCGTTTGCAGCCGAGCCGGAAATTCGAGTCGCGTATCGCCGGCGTATCGCCGCCGCGCTGCCGCGATCAGCAGATCGTCGCCCCGCGCTTGCGCGCTTGCCAGAAGAACCAGTAGACCGCGCTCGTCGCGATCACCTGACGCTGCGCTTGCCTGCATGTCCCGCCTCCCCGCGTGGTCCATCGACTCAAACGAGACTATGCCGAGACTAACGGCTGCAGCCTGAGCGGGCCGTGTCTGCGGCGGCACAGGCGCGCGGTAAGTTGCACCGTGAAGAGGATAGCCCAGGCGTCAGAGTTCGGCCGCGGAGCGCTTAAGCAGCACGCGGTAACCCGCCCTTTCCAGCGCTGTCACGGTCTCGGTCAGATGTCCCGCATCGCGGGTTTCGACAACAAGGTTGAGTTCGGTTCCCTTCGCGGGCAGATCGGTGAACACGCGCTGATGATAGACCTCGACGATGTTGGCGCCGGCTCCGCCAATTACGCCGGCCACTTTGGCGAGTTGTCCCGGCCTGTCGGGGATGTCGATCGCCAGCCGTGCCAGCCGGCCATCGCGCGCCAATTCCCGTGTCAAAACGCTGGCCAGCAGCCGCGCATCGATATTGCCCCCGCACAACACGAGGCCGACGCGGCGGTCGCGGAACCGGTGCCGGTCGGCAATGATCGCCGCCAGGCCGGCCGCGCCCGCTCCCTCCACGACCGTCTTTTCGACGCCGATCAACAGCGCGACGGCCCGTTCGATTTCAGCCTCGCTGACCAGCATGATGTCATCGACGACGTTGGCGATGATGGAGCGCGTCAGGGCTCCCGGTTCCTTGACCGCAATGCCCTCAGCCAGCGTGTCGCCGCCGATCGGCAGACTTGCGTGCTTCACCAGGTTGTACATCGATGGGTACAGACCGGCCTCGACGCCGATCACACGCAGCCCCGGCTTCAACGCTCGCGCCACGATCCCCATACCGGAGATCAATCCACCGCCGCCGATCGGCACGATGAAATCGTCGAGATCCGGCATGACGCCCAGCATCTCGAGTGCAACGGTTCCCTGCCCTGCGATCACCTTGGGATCGTCGAATGGATGAATGAACGTAAGACCGTGCTCGCGAGCCATCACGCGTGTCATACGCGCGCTGTCCTCCAACGTGGCGCCCTCCAGGATGACGCGTGCACCCAGCGCTCGCGTGTTCTCGACCTTCACCGCCGGCGTGCCTTCCGGCATCACGATCGTCGCCGGAATGCCGAGCCGCCGCGCATGGTAGGCGACGCCCTGCGCATGGTTGCCAGCAGACATGGCGATGACGCCGGCCTGACGCTCCGCTTCGCTGAGGCTCGCCAGTCGATTCAGTGCGCCACGCTCCTTGTAGGAGGCGGTGAACTGCAGGTTCTCGAATTTGAGCCAGATCTCGCACCCGAGCATGCCTGACAGTGTCCGGCTGTGCGCAAAGGGCGTGGCAACGATCGCGCCGTCAAGCGTTCGGGCCGCCGACTTAATGGCATTGAGGTCGATGGCCGTCGAGGTTTCGTCGACGGATACCGTCATCGCTGCTCTCCATTCCGGGCTAACCGGCAAAACGGGGCCGACCATGACCCGGCCGAACCGATTCTAAAAGATGCCGCCCTGGCCCGACACGAGACGGGCTGTCTCTCATCGGCTATATCGCCCCACCTGGGCAGCAACGCAGCAAGGGCGGAGACCAAACAATGGCGAATGTGGCATGGATCGGGCTCGGTGTGATGGGGTTCCCGATGGCGGGCCACCTCAAGGTCCGCGGCGGGCACGACGTCACGGTCTACAACCGCACGCCGGCCAAGGCCATCTCCTGGCTCGAAGCCTATTCAGGCGGCAGATCGGCATCGACGCCAGCGGCCGCCGCCGAGGGTGCCGATTTCGTCTTCGCCTGCGTCGGCAACGACGACGACCTGCGCGCGGTCACGATCGGCCCCGACGGCGCCTTCCGCACCATGCGACGCGGCGCGATTTTCATTGATCACACGACAGCGTCCGCCGAGGTCGCGCGGGAGTTGAGCCTTGCCGCCAAATCCAGCGGGTTGAGTTTCATCGATGCGCCCGTGTCGGGCGGACAGGCCGGGGCCGAAAACGGGCAGCTTGCCGTCATGTGCGGCGGTGAAGCCGAGGCATTTGCCCGCGCCCTGCCGCTCATTGAAACGTACGCCAAGCTCGCACGGTTGATCGGCCCGCCGGGTTCAGGCCAACTGACCAAAATGGTCAACCAGATCGCCATCGCCGGGCTTGTTCAGGGTCTTTCCGAAGCCATCGCCTTTGCCGAGCACGCGGGCCTCGACGTCGAGAGTGTCATCGGCGTCATTTCCAAAGGTGCTGCACAATCCTGGCAGATGGAGAACCGTTGGAAGTCGATGCATGCCCGCAAATTTGATTTCGGATTTGCCGTCGACTGGATGCGCAAGGATCTTGGCATTTGTCTCCGTGAAGCGGAACGTTGCGGTGCAGCACTCCCGGTCACGGCTCTGGTCGATCGCTATTATGCCGACATTCAGGCCCAAGGCGGCGCACGTTACGACACGTCGAGCCTCATCGTGCGCCTCGCCGACCCAATGCCGTGAGTGCGCTGCACTCATTCCAGGTGAGTGCGCTGCAATCATTCCAGGTGAGTGCGCTGCACTCATTCCCCACGACTGCACTGCACCATGAACAAACAGCAGAAGTGCAATGTTTAGCAATAAATCTTGGTCGTCATACTCTCGACAATCCGCCAGAGTATCGCTCTACTAGGGATACGGGGAGGCGCTTGAAATCCGCGCTGCAGTTGGGGTCTGCGGGGCAACGAAGGAGACAGCCATGGCCTTGCCGACGATATCGATCGACAACCGGGAAATCATCCTTGTCAGCGGTTTCGAAACGGTTGCGACAGGAACGAACGCGAAGAAGCCATTCCTGGTGATCCTCGACGAGCGACAGCTGGAACGCTCAGTCAAGAACGACAACGACGCCGTAGCCTACGGTTATGTTGCCGGACGCTGGATCGCCGTCGCTTAAACGATTGCCGCGAAAAAAATCAAAGGGCGCGTCCTTCTGAAGGCGCGCCCTTTTTGTTTCAACCGCGGAGCGATCTGTCCCCCCGCTCAAACGGCATCGCCCGAACGGTTGGAGCGGGCGAATTGCAGGGGCAGCGCCGTCGTGTATTTCATCTGCTCCATGGCGAATGCCGACGACACCTTGGCGATTTCGATCCGCGAGATCATCTTTTTGTAGAACTCGTCATAGGCGCGAATGTCAGGCACGACGACGCGCAACAGGTAATCCACCTCGCCCGACATGCGATAAAACTCGATGACTTCGGGAAAGTCATCGACCGCCTTGTGAAATCTGTCGAGCCAGGCGGTTGAGTGCTGATCCGTCTTGATGGAAACAAAAACGGTGACGCCCGCGTTCACGCGTTCAGGTTCTAGCACCGCAACCCGTTTGCGAATGACGCCGGTCTCTTCCAGTTTCTGTATCCGTCGCCAGCACGGCGTCGTCGAGAGGCCAACCTCTTTGCCGATGTCCGCCACCGGCCGCGTACAGTCTTCCTGCAGGATCGACAGGATTTTTACATCCATTTCGTCAAGCATGCGTCCTCCTGCGCGAGCAAAATCATTCCACCTACTATTGCTCAAGCGCAGTGTTTTGGAAAGTTATCCTCGAATAAAGTGCAAAATCGAGAACCGGATACTGCGTCAGACCCGCAATGCGGGTTCTGCGCCGACCATTCCATGCCGCGATGGAATTGGCGCGGTCAGATCGACAGCTTCAAACCGTCGAAAGCAAAAGTCACGCTTGGCTCACGAACGGCGTGCTGATTGGCCAGCATGTCCCGCCCCATGTGAGTCAACAAAACCTTGCGCGCGCGGATCGCTGGTAGAGCAGCCTCTATTGTCCGCCAATTGAGGTGGTGTCGCGCCGGCTTCTCGAACCCGGAGCATTCGGTGATAAAAAGATCGGCGCCCCGGGCGGCTTCGACAAGGCTTTCGACCCACTCCGTATCGCCCGAGAACGCGAGCACCTTGTCGTCGATTTTGAAGCGCAAGGCGTACGGTGGAGCGCCCGAAGGATGCGAGACTTCATAGGGCGTGACCGTCACACCGCCTGCTTCAAGCGGTTCGCGATCGCGGTAGGCGCGAAACGTCAGTGTGAAAGTCCGATGCGTCGTTGACGCGCCGGGAAACAAGACCTCAGCAGCCGCGATAAATCGCTCCTCAAGCCCCGCCGGGCCCGCCACCACCAGGGGAGCGGTGCGCTTGCCTATGTAATTGGAGTAAATCAGCCACCAGACGAGCCCCGAAAAATGGTCGCCGTGCAGATGCGTAATAAAAATAGTGCCGATGCTGTTGGGATCGATGCCTTCGCGTTCGAGGCCGATGAGGGACGTAGCACCACAATCGATGAGGAACGAAGCGCCGGAATGGGCAACGTGGAAACAGGTCTGAAGCCGCCCACCGCTTCCGAACGCGTCACTGCAGCCAATGACAGTCAGTTGCATGTCACCCCTTTTGGCTCGCTGGGCTGCAAAATTACACCTGCCCAGCGGCCCCCACTGTTCCGCACGTAACAGCACACCCGAAAGGCGGCAACCGCTCCTGGAGCAAAATCTGTCTCACACCGGGAATGCAAACGTTTCCCGAAGCCGCCGCGGCCAACAGGTCACAATCGTTCCGGCGACACGCGATCATGAGCCACCTCCGTCGCGGCGGCGCCACGTCTGCGGGCGCTCGAACTCCGACGCCCAGATCCCGCGCCGCTCGGCCTTTGCGTTTCGCTCCTCCCGTTCGTAACTGCCAAAAGCCACGGCAAAGCCCTCCGCAACCATGCGGGCATTCAAATTCTCGCCCGTCGCCGCGTAACAGGTGGCGAGCCCCCGGCCATGCTGATCTCTGGAATGAATGTCACATCGGATCGGCGCGCCGGCCATGAGCCGTTGGAGCGTGCGCTTGGCATCCTCCCCGCATCGCCAGGGCCGTCCGTCCCTGAGGCAAGACTGCCGTCCTTCCGGAGCGTCGATGCCTTGCATGCGCACTTCCGTTTGACCGATGAAAAAGCTGTCGCCGTCCACCAAACGTGGCCGCCCGTCCACCGAACTCTGGACGTTCTGCGGTGCGAAGCGAGCCGCAAGGGCCGCCACAACCCCTAGCGCGAGTAGGCCGATACTGCGCATGCCCCGTTGACTGAGGCCGAAGGGACCGCGTGCGTTATCTGCCCGCGAACCTGGCCTTGCCTTCCGCAATTGCGGCTGAAACCCCATAACCTGAACCTCTCCGGCAGTCTCGATAAACACAACATTAGCGATTGACTGCGAGATTAACGATGGTTGGCACCAAGGTGATTGCCGCCGGTCCGACCCTTTGCGCCCTCGCGCGATTGTGCGGCCCGGCCGACGCCTGGGCGCCCGGTGGCGGCGAGAATGACCAGAAACGCAACAGTCGAACAGCTCGAACGTCAGCGCCAGCGTCGTGAAACGCGCAAGCGGAGCTCGGACGATATTCGCGCCGCGCGCGAACGGCTGAGTGGCACCACCGCCATCAAACCCGAATTCGAATACGAACTTTTGGCGATGTTCGCGCGCAATGAAGTCGGCGCGGCCGTAACGATGCCAGCGTTGTCTGTCATATTCGCTCTAGCCGCCATGTTCTGGGCCCCTGTCGCCGAAGCCGTGGTCTGGCTCGGCCTCGTCATCACGGCCAAAGTCGTTCTCATCGAAAATTGCCGCCGCTTTCTAGCCCAACCCCGTGATCAGATCATTCTGGCCACGTGGCGCCGTCGCCTCATGATTTCCGAACTGCTGAATGGCACCACCTGGGCTGGCTTCGCCCTGGTCGGCCTCGACGATGCCCTGACCATGCAGCCCGGCGCGATGTTTACCTCGCACGTCTTTCTCTTTGCGACGCTCATCGTCGTCCTCGCCATTCGCATGAGTTTCGGCTCGACCGTGATGGGCATCCTCTACGCTGGCACGATTCCGATGACGCTCGTCGTTGTGGTGCGCCTGCTGATTCTGGGCGATCCTTTCTATCTGGCGCTGGCTTCGATGGCCGCCGGCGTCAACGTGTATTTCATCTTCCTCGCCAAAGGCTTGCACGCCACCGCCATGTCGATGTTGGAATTTCGGGCGCAGAAGGACGCTCTGATTTCTGAACTGGAGGAGGCCCAGCTTCTCTCCGACGAAGCACGCCGCCGTGCCGAAGCCGCCAACAAGGCGAAATCGCGTTTTCTGGCCACCATGAGCCATGAACTGCGCACGCCGCTCAACGCGATCATGGGCTTTTCTGAAGTTATGCAGAACGAGGTCATGGGCCCGATCGGATCGCCGCTCTACAAGGAGTATGCCGGCAATATCCACGACAGCGGCAAGCATCTGCTCAACCTGATCAATGAAATTCTCGATCTGTCGCGCATCGAAGCCGGGCGCTACGAACTGCACGAAGAACCCCTCCGCATCGCCGACATCGCCGAAGACTGCGTCCGTCTCTTGCGCCTGCGCGCGCAGTCCAAGACCGTCGAAATCGTAGAAGATTACGACACTGGTCTTTCGCAAGTTTGGGCCGACCAGCGCGCGCTGCGTCAAATCTGCCTCAACCTTCTCTCAAACGCCTTGAAGTTCACGCCCAAGGGTGGCCGCATCACGCTGACTGTCGGCGCCACCACCGACGGCGGCCAATACCTCTCCGTCCTCGATACCGGCCCCGGCATCCCGGCGGATGAAATTCCCAAGGTCCTCCAGGTCTTCGGGCAAGGCTCACTGGCGCACGAGAATGCCGAAGGCGGCACCGGCCTCGGCCTGCCGATCGTGCAAAACCTTATTGAACTTCATGGCGGCGCCTTCGAATTGCTTTCGGAACTGCGTAAGGGCACCGAAGCCATCATCACGCTGCCCAAGCAGCGTATCTTGGCGGCCGTGCCTCCCCTGCAGCCGCTCGGCCAGGAACGCCATCGCGGAGGCCATGCCCGCCAGTCGCGCCATGGCCGCCTCCGCGCCATCGCCTCCTGAGATTTGCACGTCTTAACATGCCCTGTGGCGCCCCGGCCCTTGCGGGTCATCGCCCCCCGCCTTAAGTCAAGAGGTCCGGATCGGGTAGGCTCAGCGCTTCGCGGGCCCGCCGCAATGTTGAGAACCTCGCCATGGAAATGCCGCGCATTGAATCGCCGTGCATCAAGACCTGCGTGATCGACCCAGCGACGCGGCTTTGCGACGGTTGCGGACGCACCATCGACGAAATCGCCGTCTGGTCGACCTATACCAACGACGATCGCCGCCGCATCATGGCCGACTTGCCGAGCCGGATGAGGCGTCCAATCAAGGCGTGAGCGCATGCTCGTCTGGCTGATGGTTCTGCTCGCCGCCCTCTCGGCACTTTTCTATTTGATGTCGGGACATCTCGGCGACTTATCGCAAATGGAAGGCGGCGAAATAGCGGTTCTCGTCGTTTTCGGCGCTCTGGCGCTGGTTTATCTCGTGTCACTTGCCGGTGACTATCGCGGCCGCGCACTCCTCGCCTTCCGGCACGCCGCCATCTGGATCGTCTTGTTTTTCATCGTGATCGCCGGCTATGCCTTTCGCCAGGATCTCGGACACGTCGCCCAGCGTGTCGGCGGTGAATTGCTGCCCCCCGGCGCACCGCTGCCGGAAGCCTCCGGCGAACTAGGCGAACGCGCTGTCCGCCTCAGAAAACATCCCAGCGGCCATTTTCTGGCTCGCGGAACAGTCAACGGCGCGCCCATGTCTCTGCTCGTCGATACCGGCGCTTCGACCGTCGTCCTGAAGCCCGCCGACGCCGAACGCGCTGGCATCGACCTTGGCGCCTTGAACTTCTCAACCCCCGTCAATACGGCCAATGGAATGGCGTTCGCTGCGCCCGTCCGCCTGCGCACCCTCGCGATCGGCGACATCGTCCTCGATGACGTCGAAGCACTGGTGTCAAAGCCTGGAACTCTTAACGAAAGCCTCCTCGGTATGAGTTTCTTAAGGCGTTTGCGATCCTATGAATTCAGCGGTGACTTCCTGACGCTCAGGGGCTGAGCAGGGCCCGCGACCGGTATCCTGCGCCGGCAATCGCCATTTGGATGCCCACCATATGTTTTCATCCGGACATCGCACCCTATTCTCTGAGGTCGCGACATGGGTATTTCTCGCGGCCGTCTCGGTCGTGGGCGTCACTCATTTCGATACTCTGAAAGCAATGGCACACCGCGTGGCGGGAACCGACATGGCACGCCTTGCCGCAGCGCGAACCGAAGCACCGGCTCCCCATTCAGGATCGGTAGCCGACGACGGCTACACGATCGAACTCCCGGTGTCCTCCGACGGCCACTACCACGCCGAGGCCGAGATAAACGGACGCTCGATTACTGCCCTTGTCGACACCGGCGCATCGGTTGTCGCCTTGACCGCTGAAGACGCGGAGGCGGCGGGAATCTACGTGAGCGACAAAGACTTCACCGCCATAATCCAAACCGCCAACGGCACTGCCCGCGTCGCCCCCGTCACACTCGACAAGGTCGCCATCGGTGACATCACTCTGCGCGACGTTCGTGCGGTGGTCTGCGAACCAGGTGCGATGACGGTTTCCCTGCTCGGCATGACCTTTCTTGGACAACTCGACCGTGTCGACATGCGCTCCGGGAAACTTATTCTGCAGGACTGACGTTCTGCGGCAGTGCCAGCCCGCGCTCCGCCACATTCGACGGGCAAAGCCGGCCGGCGCGCTTTCGCGCTGACACTGTCATTCAAGCCGACATATAGGTTGCTCATGCTCCCCCGCCCGCGCGCCGATCTCAAGCCCAACACCGCTGACTTCGAACGATATCCTCTCGTCAAGCCGACGGGATTTCGCGAGTACGATGCGCGCTGGCTCTTCCCTCAAGAAATCAACCTGATGGGGCTCAACGCCGTCGGTCTCGGGATGGCGACATTGTTTGCCGAACGCGGCGTGCCCAAGCGCCTCGTCGTCGGCCATGATTATCGCTGGTATTCAGCGAGCGTGAAGCAGGCGCTGATCACGGGCCTCCTTGCCGGTGGTTGCGAAGTGCATGACATCGGCCTCGCGCTCTCGCCAATGGCCTACTTTGCCCAATTCGATCTCGATGTCGAAGGCGTGGCAATGGTCACCGCCTCGCACAATGACAACGGCTGGACTGGCATCAAGATGGGCCTCGCCCGCCCTTTGACCTTTGGCCCCGATGAAATGAGCCGGCTGAAGGAAATCGTACTGAATGGCGGCTGCAAAACCGCCGAAGGCGGGCGCTACATATTTGTCCCCGACATGGCCGAGCGCTATATGGCGGCGCTTTCGAACCGGACGAAACTCAAGCGCAAATTGAAGGTGGTCGCGGCGTGCGGCAATGGCACGGCCGGCGCGTTCGCCCCGCACGTGCTGGAGGCGATCGGCTGCGAGGTCGTCCCCCTCGACTGCGATCTCGATCATTCCTTCCCACGCTACAATCCAAATCCCGAAGACATGCAGATGTTGCACGCGATTTCTGAGGCCGTGCTGGAGCACAAAGCCGATGTCGGCCTCGGCTTCGATGGCGACGGCGACCGCTGCGGCGTTGTCGACAACGAGGGGCATGAAATCTTTGCCGATACTGTCGGCGTGATGCTCGCCCGCGATATCTCCGCCCGCTATCCGAACGCGACATTTGTTGCAGACGTGAAATCGACAGGCCTGTTCATGACCGATCCCGTCCTGCAGGCCAATGGTGCCAAGGCGCTCTACTGGAAAACTGGCCATTCCTACATGAAGCGCTACACGTTCGAACAAAAGGCGCTGGTGGGCTTCGAGAAGTCGGGCCACTTCTTCTTCCAGCCGCCGCTCGGACGCGGTTACGACGATGGCCTCGTCGCGGCCCTCGCGGTGTGCGACATGCTTGATCGCGCGCCGGACAAGACCATGGCGGATCTGAAGCGGGCTTTGCCGAAAACCTATCAGTCGCCGACCATGTCGCCGCACTGTGACGACGAACAAAAGTACGGCATCGTTGATCAGATCGTGAAGGAATACGAGGGCATCGCAAAAGCCGGCGGTTCAATTGCGGGCCAAAGCGTGCGCGATCTGGTCACCGTCAACGGTGTTCGCGTCACCCTGGCCGACGGCACGTGGGGTCTCGTCCGCGCGTCCTCCAACAAACCCGAGCTTGTGATCGTGGTCGAGAGCCCCGTCTCGGAAGAAAACAAGATTGCGATGTTCCGCGACATCGAGGCGCGATTGGCCAAGCACCCTGAGGTTGGCGCCTACAATCAAAAAATTTGACCGACAGCAGTGTTTTGGCCGTCAATGCTGCGTCTCCGCTCCCACCTTCTCATAGAGTCACAGAAGCGACACAAATGAGCTCCAAGGCGGGTAAGATTGTATTCGGAGACGCACGATGGCATTGGCGCTGGCGGGAAACTCCCCAGACGGTGGACTTGGTGGCGTCCAGAGGCGGCGAAAATGGGCGCTATTGTCCTCCATCGTCCTTGCGGTCGCGTTTCTCGCAGTAACATCGTCGTCGTGGGATGTTGGCTCGTCGCTGATTTATGAGTCCATCGAGTGGATCGGAATGATCCTCATCCTGATCTGCGTCGCTGGGCGAACTTGGTGCAGCCTCTATATCGGCGGTCGTAAAAAGGCAGAACTGGTCGAACTGGGACCGTACTCGATCGTTCGCAACCCTCTCTACGTCTTCACACTCATTGGCGCGGTCGGGGTCGGCTTCCAAACCGGCAGTCTCATCGTTGGCGCGATTTGCGCCTTCGCCACATACGTTATCTTTCGCCGGGTCGTCGTGCGCGAGGAAGCTTTTCTCGCGGGAGCATTCCCTGAGGCGTTTCCGATTTACGCGGCACGCGTACCCCGGTTGTGGCCGAAGTTATCCTTGTGGGTCGATACCGACATGTTTGTTGTCGCGCCTCGGCCGGTCATAAGAACTTTCGCCGATACGTCGCTTTTCCTCATCGCGATACCGCTCGCGGAGATGATTGACGCTTTGCAGGCCGGCGGATCGCTGCCGATTTTATTCAATTTGCCCTGACCCTCGGGAGCGCTTTCCGCGTACGGCCTTTTACTTTTCGATCAGCGCCAGACATTTTCCGGCTTGCTGAGCGGCCGCGCGCGCTTCGAACAACCGCAATTGGCCTTCCGCAATAAGCTGCTTTGTCTGAGCCGCCACGATGCCACGTGCGGTTTCAGGCGTCGGCTTGTTGGCCAGCGTTCGCTGATAAATCTGTTGCGAGGGGGCGGACAATCCGGCGGCACACGCATCACCCGCACCACGATCAGCGAAGGCTGGCAACGGCACACACAAGACCAAGCCGATCATACATAAACGCGACACAATCGAATTCCTATTCGGGCTCGAAAAGTCCAATAGCATGCCGGCTGAGGCCAAGTTTACGTTTCGCTTCTGCCATCCTTAATTCGAAATCACGCCAAGCAGCAATGTACCGTCCGTGCGCCACGGATCGCCGCCGCCGTTGCGGCCTTCGCGCACGGCATGAAAGTCGGCGACCGGGATCACTTCTGAAAGCCGGCCTGCGGAATGAAGGCTGTTCATGACGTGGTCGCGCTCGGCATCGACATCGGGGGCAATATGGTGCGTGATCTGTCCGGTCGTATGACTCAACCCGACACTGCGATCGAACGAGGCTGACCCGACCCACAACGCCATCCCCGACGTGTGATCGGCCGGCGCCCGCCAGAAGCGCACGTGATGACGTTCCCGCGGCGACGCGCCAGCCGCCATTTCAAATGCGAGGTCCTCTTTGCGGCCGAACAGATAAAGATTGCTGACCGGAGCGTCGGCATAGGGCCGGTCAAGGACCGCATCCGCGACAACAAGCGACAGGGCATCAGCCGGGCTCCACTTGGCGGCGGCAAAAGCAGCGCGGATTTGAGCTTCCACTCCAGCCAGCGCGACATTGACCGGATCGCCAGGAATGCCGCTCGCGGTTTGCGTGACGCCGGGCACCCCATCGAGCGAGGGATGTCGATGGGCATACCGCTTCCACCACAGCGGCATCCCGACATAGGCAACGGCGGCCCAGGCGGCCAAACACGCAACGATGATCGCAACGACGGTGGTCCGCGTCACGTCGGCAAACCGACCGCGCACACGGCTGTCGTCCGCGCTAGGCGTGTAACAGGACGAGGCATGACTGCTCTCCGGTATTGAGCCTGAACCAAAGCCTGGCGGCAAAGCCTCGATCGCGTCACACCAATGTCATACCGCCGCTCGCCACGCCACCCTACCGCTGCTATTTGGTTTCTGATGTTGAACCTCATTACCGATGTTGCCGGCCTCAGCGGTCGCATCCGGCGTGACGGCAATCGTCTTCGATCAGCCGGCAAATGCATCCATCGCCATCCACGGCGGCGGACCGGCCGTTCGCGACACCGCACTCCTCGTGCCGGAGGCAACCGTCGAAACAATCGATGCCGTGGTGCTATCCGGCGGCTCCGCGTTCGGGCTTGATGCCGCCGGCGGCGTGATGGCTCAGTTGGCCAAAATCGGTCGCGGTTTTGAGGTCGGTAATGTGCGCGTTCCCATCGTTCCCGCCGCCAGCGTTTTCGATCTGGCTGTCGGAGGTAGCGCCTGGGGGCCATCCCCGCCCTGGTGGGAAATGGGCTTTGCGGCTGCCGCCTCCGCCCAGCGCATCTTCGCACTCGGAAGCGTCGGCGGCGGATATGGAGCGACGACCGCAACGCTGAAGGGCGGACTGGGTTCGGCCAGCGCAGTCACGGCGGCGGGATTTACAGTCGGGGCCATCGTGGTTGTCAACGCGGTCGGAACGGTCACGATCGGCGATACGCCACACTTCTGGGCCGCCCACGAAGAAATCGGCCATGAATTCGGTGGGCTGGGCGCACTCCAGAAGGTGCCTGACGGCGCCCGCTCACCGGCCATCAAGGGCGATGCCAATCCGCGCGCCAACACCACGATCGCTCTCGTTGCCACCGATGCCATCATGCCGAAGGCGTACCTGCGCCGCACGGCCATCATGGCCCACGACGGCATGGCCCGCGCGATCCGTCCCTCCCACGCGCCGCTCGACGGCGATCTCGTCTTCGCCGCGGCCACCGGTCAAAGCGGTCGCAGCCCCGATTTGCGCCAACGCGCCGACATCGGCCACATCGCCGCCCATTGTCTCGCCCGCGCAATTGCCCGCGCGGTCTTTGAAGCCGCCGCCCTGCCTTTCCCGGGCGCCCTCCCAAGCTATCGCGAAATGTTCAGCCAATGAGCCTGCGAAAACTACTCCTCTCAATCACCTTCACGGCAGTGTCAGCTGTCGCGGCCGCGCAAACAGGCAGCCAGCCCGAAGGCGTGATCGACACCGCCGTGCGCGATCTTGAATTGGCGCAGCACGCAAAGCTCGTGCACACGCGGTCGGCCCAAGGCGCGTCGCTATCCCCGTTCACGACCGACGGCTGTAGCGGTGGTCTCTCCTCTGTCTGGCTGACGACGACCGGCGCAATATCCGCTATTGCCCGGCGACATGGTGCCCATCCGCCGTGGGAAGCCTGTTGCGTCGCGCACGACCGGCTTTATCATGCGGCCGCGCCACCGGATGCCGATGCCCAGGCCAGCTACGATGCCCGCCTCCAGGCCGATACAGATTTGCGCCAATGCGTGCGCCGCACCGGGACCGAACGGCTCGCGGCCCTTTCGACGGAATATGACCTGAGCGAAAGCGAAGTCCGCACGATCTACGACGGAATCGCGAGCTTCATGTACCGCGCTGTCCGGCTGGGTGGCGCGCCGTGCACCGGCCTGTCCTGGCGATGGGGCTACGGCTGGCCCAACTGCCAATGACACGGCCAATCCTGACAGGCGGCTCCGGCCACGCCTCCTTTTGCTGCTACTCAGTCCCGGCCAGCTCCGCTATGGTCCGCCGCGATTTCATTATGCGAGCTCAACTTGACCTTTGATACGATCCCAATTCTCGACCTCTTCGCGCTCGGTTGGTTCACCGGTCTCATTGCCCTGTACGAGTTCATATCCACGCGCCCCGGCATCTATGAGAAATCCATCGCGGCCTACGTCCAAAATCATCGCCGCGATTGGATGATTGAAATGAGCCGCCGCGACAATCGCATCGTCGATGGTCAATTGCTCGGCTGGCTCGTCAACGCCAATGCGTTCTTTGCTTCCACAACGGTCATCGTCAATGGCGGACTAGCAGCGCTGCTGTCATACGGGGAAAAAGCTCGCGAGATCGTCGCCGCCCTGCCCTACGCCGAAAACTCGACCGCGACGCTGTGGGAGATCAAGGTCATTTTCCTGATGATGATCATGATCTACGCCTTTTTCAAATTCGCCTGGGCGTTCCGGCTCTCGCACTACACCGTGATGATGATGGGCGCGACCCCGGCCCACGATGATCCGCACGCCAAGGACCGCCTCGATCACGCCAAGCGCACCGCTGAACTCTTGGGTCTTGTCGGCTGGCATGCCAACCTCGGCCTGCGCTCGTTCTACTACACGATCGCCGGTCTGACGTGGTTCTTCCACCCGATCGCGTTCATCATTGCGACGTCGTGGGTTGTTCTCATTCTAACGCGGCGCGATTTCTTTTCCCACTCGCGCGCCATTCTCAAAGGCCCAAATGCTGCTCAGTCATGACACTGCTCAGCCGAAAAGCGTCCAAAGAAATTTCACCGCAACCAGGGCCAGGAACGCAGCGAACGCCAGTTCCAGAGACCGTTTCGGCAGCCCGTGCCCGACACGAACACCCAACGGAGCAAATGCGATACTCGTTGGCAGCATGAGAAGCGCGGCCGGAATATTGACATAGCCAAGCGACCCCGGCGGCAACCCCGCTGCGCCCCAGCCGGCCCATATAAATCCAGCAAGCCCCGTAACCGCGATGATCGGGCCGAATCCGGACGATGTGGCGACAGCCGCCAGCACCGGAAATCCGAACACCATGAGCAACGACACCATGAATAGACCGCCGCCGATGCTCATGAGAGCCGACAGCACGCCGATGAGAAACGCGGCAATTTCGATCGCGCGCGACGGCGGCAGCGCATCACCGAGCCGCCAGTCGTCACGGCCCAGCGCCAGTTTGGCGCTCATCACGATGGCCGCTATGACCCAGACCCAGCGCAAGCTGGCACCAGTTAGATTGCTCGCGATACCGACGCCCGCGATGACGCCGAGAAAGACCGCCGGCGCCAATCGCTTCAACGCAGCCATGTCGACAGCGTTGCGGGCGCGCTGGGCGAGATAGGATCGATAACCCGTCGGACCTATGACGCCAAACGAGGTCCCGAGCGTCACTTGCATGCGGACATCTTCCGGCACGCCGGCCGCGCCCATCGCCGTGTACAGCACCGGCACGAGCACCGATCCCCCGCCGATGCCGAACAGTCCCGATAGGAAGCCGGCCACGATTCCAGCTCCCGCAAGAGCCGCGATCATGGGTGCGTGGTCGATGAGGGAGGCGATTGCGTCGGACATGCCAACCGCAAACTACTCGGCCGCCGCGGCCAAAGCGATGCCGTTGCCGCCTTCTGCCGCAGCAATCGCCTTGATGAGCACCCCGGCATCCGCACCGGGCCGCTGTCCGTCTTCGCTGAGGATACGTCTGAATAGCCGGCCACGCGGCCGGCCATGATAAAGGCCAAGCACATGACGGGTGATATTGCTAAGCCGTCCGCCGGAAGCCATATGCCGTTCGATCGCCGGAACAAGCCGTTCGAGCGCCGCGCACCGCGTGACCGCTGGTTCGCTTGCACCGAAAAAGCGCCGGTCGACGTCGGCCAGAAGAAACGGATTCTGATAAGCGGCCCGTCCCAGCATGACCCCGTCCACGTGCGCGAGATGCCCGTCGGCCGCGTCGAGATCCTCGATGCCACCATTGAGTATGATCGTGAGGTCGGGTCGGGCCGCCTTGAGACGATAGACGCGACTGTAATCCAGCGGCGGAATCTCTCGGTTCTCCTTCGGCGACAACCCCTTCAGCCACGCCTTGCGGGCATGGACGATGAAGATGCGGCAGCCGGCGCCGGCGACGGTATCAACGAAATTTTGCAGATCGGCCTCGGCGTCTTGGTCATCGATGCCGATGCGGCACTTAACGGTGACCGGGATCGGCACCGCCTCCACCATCGCCGCAACACAGCTCGCAACGAGGCTGGGTTCCGCCATCAGGCACGCGCCAAAGCGGCCTTCTTGCACCCGGTCCGACGGACAACCCACATTCAGGTTGATCTCGCGATAGCCAAAGTCGGCGCCGATGCGAGCCGCGGTTGCGAGCTTCGCCGGATCAGAGCCGCCGAGTTGCAAAGCCAAGGGCTGCTCGGCGGCATCAAAGCCGAGAAGACGGCCGCGATCGCCATGCAGGATCGCTTCCGCCGTCACCATCTCCGTGTACAGCAGCCCATGCCGCGTCAACCCGCGATGGAACAGCCGGCAATGCCGGTCCGTCCAATCCATCATCGGGGCAACGCAAAATCTGTGGCTCGCTGGGCTCATGCCGTCTGGTAGCGATCCGCCGCCCCAATCGCAAGCCGCTGATGCCCCCTTTAGGCTCTTTACGCGCGAAAAAGCGTAATGCGGGGCAATCTTCCTTTTTCAGTCCTGGCTGCGTTCTCAATTGATTTCCATCAATCAAATCATCGTTCGACGAGCCTAAGCTGCGGCGTAAATCAAGAACGAACCACGAGCGGTCGCGTCTTGAGGTTCAACCAAGGTGCGATTGTGACTGTCCGCATCAAATGCTTGCAGTGTGCCGTTCGGCTCATCGCGCCATGTGGCGCCGTTTCACACGAGACGGCCAACGAGCTAGCCCGCATTGTCCATCGCCGACGTATCGCTGCCGGCCAGATCCTCAACAATACCGCCAACCAAGCGCAGACCTTCTCTATTATCGTCAAAGGGGTGGTGAAAATCGTCGACGAACACACCGATGGCCATGCGCAGATCGTCGGGTTGCAGTTCCCCTCCGAATTCGTCGGCAGGCCCTACGCCGAAAGCGCCAGATATTTGGCCGAAGCCGCAACCGATCTCGAAGTCTGCTCCTTCGCAGGGCCGGCTTTCGAAAACCTCATGCGCGTGCATCCCGACCTGGAACTCAACATCCTGAAGCGCACCCTCAACGATCTCGATCAGGCGCGGCAGTGGATGTCGCTGATCGCCCGCAAGACCGCGGAGGAACGTGTTGCCGGCCTGTTGCTCTTCATTGCCGGCAAGTTGCAAGCCGACGATGCCGAACCGTCCAATGCCGTCGCGTTCGACCTGCCCCTGTCGCGCACGGAATTCGCCGAATGCCTCAATCTGCGCCTTGAGACCGTCAGCCGCCAATTCGCCGCCTTGAAGGCGGAAGGCATCATCAAGACCAATCGGCGGCGCGCGCTGCAGGTTTGCGATCTGGCGGGATTGAAGGCCCGCGCGCAGGTCTAAATTTACCGTTGATTAAGGCACGGACTGCCCGCATGCCATGCTGGGTTGGCCGTGGCCCGCCGCGCCGCGCACCTTGCGGGAAACCGAGCCGGATCGCACGCCCAATGACCACAGCACAGATTGCCCCCCAGCAGCGCGATGCAATCGCGTTTCTCACCAACCCCGCATCCTATCCATCCATGCCACCCGTCGAACGCATCGATACGCACGGCGCGCATGTCTTTTTGTGCGGTAGCGATGTCTTCAAGATCAAGCGCGCCATTCGCTATCCCTACATGGATTTCTCGACGCTTGAAAAAAGGCATGCCGCCTGCGTGCGCGAACTCGAAGTCAATGCCCCCAACGCACCCATGATCTATAAGTCGCTGGTCGCAATCACGCGCGCCTACGATGGCCGCATGGCCTTCGCCGGTGACGGCGATCCCGTCGAGTGGGCCGTCCACATGACGCGTTTCCAAGAACGTGACGTTCTTGCAAATCGCATCGTCTCTGAGCCGATCAGCGACAAAGAGGCCAAGGGCCTGGCCGACGCCGTCTATGCCGCCCACGCCGCCGCGGTCGTGATCCAGCAGCCCCCGCCCGCGGCCCAGATCTCCCGCGTCGCCACCGATGTCCTCGCCGCGTTGACGTCACTGTTCGGACCTGAGGATCAGACAATAGTCGCAGGACTGCGGGCCCGGTTGACATCGGGCGCCACTGACTTGTCCGACCTCCTCCTTCGCCGCGCTCGCGACGGCCATGTGCGTCGCTGCCATGGCGATCTTCATTTAGGCAATATCGTATTCATCGACGGGCACGCGACGCTTTTTGACGCCATCGAGTTTGACGAGACGCTGGCGACCATCGACACCCTCTACGATTTGGCGTTCCTACTGATGGATCTCGACCATCGCGATCACCGCGCAACCGCCAACGCCGTGCTCAACCGCTATCTGTGGCGCTCGCAGCCGCTGAGCAACATCGAAGCGCTTGCGGCGCTTCCTGTGTTTCTGGCACTTCGCGCCGCGATCCGCGCCATGGTCGGTGCTCAGAAAGCAGTGCTTTCAGCGCATCCGTCCTCCGAGCCGCGCGGCTATCTGCAGCGAGCCCTGTCCTACTTGCATGAGGAAGTACCAGCCCTCGTTCTTATCGGCGGATTATCGGGCTCGGGAAAATCGACCCTCGCTTCGGCGCTGGCACCATCGTTCGGACGGGCGCCGGGCGCCTTGCATCTGCGCAGCGATCTGGAGCGCAAAGCCCTCTTCAACGCCGATGAGTTCGAACGCCTGCCCGCGTCGGCCTACACCGCAGCGGCCACCGCCGCCGTTTACGATCGCATGCTCGTCAAAACGCAAGCGGCCTTGCGTGCCGGACATTCTGTCATTGCTGATGCCGTTCACGCCGATCCCGGAGAGCGAACGGCGATTGCAGCACTGGCCGGCGCGACGGGTGCGCGCCTCGCGTCACTGTGGCTCGACGTCCCCGCGAACATTCTCATGGAGCGCGTCGCACAGCGTAAAAATGACGCTTCGGACGCCACGCCGCAGGTGGTCGAGCAGCAACTGGCCTACGGTCTGGGGCCGCTCGACTGGACGCGCCTAGACGCCAGCGGGCCATTTGAGGAAACGCTGCGCATGGCGATGTCACATTTGCATGCGAACTTCGACACGCGATGACAATCCGTAACCTAGAAGCGCTGCTCACTCCCCGATCTGTCGCCCTCATTGGCGCCAGCCCGAGGCCGCAATCCGTCGGCAACATCGTCGCGCGCAATCTGTTGCGCGCCGGGTTTGCCGGACCGATCCAATTCGTCAACCCGCGCCACCGTCACGTCGATGATCGCGTTTGCGCAACCTCCGTGCGTGAGTTGGAGGGCGTCCCTGATCTCGCCGTGATTGCGACTCCGCCCGAAACAATTCCAGGCATCATCGCCGAACTTGGCGTAAAAGGCGTCCGCGCGGCCGTCATCATCACAGCCGGCCTGTCCGCGGCACAAAAGACAGCCGTCCTCAAGGCCGCGCAACCAACCTGCCTGCGCGTGCAAGGTCCGAACTGCCTCGGACTGATGCTGCCGCAAATCGCACTCGATGCAAGCTTTTCCCATCGCGCTCCTTTGAGCGGCGACCTCGCCTTCCTGTCTCAGTCCGGAGCCTTGGTCACGAGCATCGTCGATTGGGCGAGCTCGCGTGGCATCGGTTTTAGCCACGTCGTCTCCCTCGGCGATATGCTCGACGTCGATTTCGGCGATCTGCTCGACTACCTCGCCGTCGACGTGTCGAGCCGCGCCATCCTGCTCTACATCGAGAACATTACCAACGCGCCGAAGTTCATGTCCGCGGCCCGCCGCGCCGCCCGCGCCAAGCCGGTCATCGTCATAAAATCTGGCCGCCACGCCGCTGGCGCCAAGGCCGCGCTGTCGCACACCGGCGCTCTCGCCGGCTCCGACAAGGCCTATGAGGCAGCCTTCCGCCGCGCCGGCGTCCTGCGCGTGCGCGAAATCGAACAGCTTTTCGATGCGGCCGAAACGCTCTCTCGCGTCGGCCGACTCAGCGGCGAGCGGTTGACCATCATCACCAACGGCGGCGGCGCCGGTGTCCTTGCTGTCGATCGCCTTGCCGACTGGGGTGGAATGCTCGCCCGGCCCGACCCGCAGACAATCGCCAGACTGGATGCCGTCCTGCCATCCACGTGGTCGCGCGCCAACCCAATCGACATCATCGGCGACGCCAATCCCGAACGATACGGGCAGACCGTCGCCGCCGTCCTCGACGATAGCGGCACGGATGCCATTCTGGTGATGAACTGTCCGACCGCGCTGTCCGACAGCACGCTCGCCGCCGAAACGATCATCGAGACCGTCAAGGCTCATAAGTCGGACGGCCATAAGCGGCCGCTGCTCGCCGTATGGCTGGGTGACGGCACGGCAGAACCCGGCCGCGCTGCCTTCCGCGCCGCGGGTCATCCCGCATTCGCAAGTCCCGACGATGCCATCAACGGCTTCATGCAGCTCGTCCGGCACCGCCGCGCGCAGGATCTTCTCATGCGCACGCCGCCGTCGCTGCCCGACGATATGCGGCTCGATCCGGCCAAGGTCAGCACGGCATTGAAGGAGGCCCTCAATCGTGGCGAGACCGTACTTGGCGAATCCCTCTCCAAGGATATTCTGACGGCCTACGGCATTGAAACGGTGACAACCCGGATTGCGTCCACGCCCGAAGACGTCCGAACGATCGCGGCGGAATTGCTTTCGTCCAACAAGTCCGTGGCCATCAAGATCCGCTCCCCTGACATCACGCATAAATCCGACGTCGGCGGCGTGCGCCTCGACCTGAGCACTCCGGAAGATTGTGCCGACGCAGCCGAAGCGATGCTGGCGCGCATCCAACGCTTGCGCCCTGAGGCGCGCATCGACGGGTTTACGGTCCAGCCCATGATCCGGAAGCGCGATGCCCAAGAACTCTTTGCCGGCGTGAGCACGGACGCCACATTCGGACCGCTGATCGTGTTCGGAGCCGGCGGCACGGGTGTGGAAATCATGCGCGATACAGCCGAGGCGCTGCCCCCGCTCGATCTTGGCCTCGCCCACGATTTGATCGCGCAGACGCGGGTCTCGCGGCTCCTCGCCGGCTATCGCGATCATCTGGCGGCCGATCTCGACCGGATCGCCATGGTGCTCGTGCGCTTGAGCTACCTCGTGGCGGGCCACCCAGAGATTCGCGAGATCGATATCAATCCGCTGATTGCCGACGATCGCGACGTGCTGGCGCTCGATGCCCGTATTGTCATCGCCGACCCTGTCGCCAATCCAAGAACGCCCATGAGCATCCGCCCCTACCCCACGCGCTGGGAGGCCGAATTCACGATGTCGACCGGACAGCAGTTGCTGATCCGGCCGATCCGGCCCGACGATGAACATCGCTACGAGGCCTTTTTCCGGCAAGTCACACCGCACGACATGCGCATGCGGTTCTTCATGGCGGCCAAGACCTTGACGCACGCCACCATCGCGCGCCTGACGCAGATCGACTACGGGCGTGAAATGGCATTCGTGGCGATTGAAAAGGACACCGGCGCGCTGCACGGCGTCGCCCGGATGATGGCCGGATCGGACTACCAACAGGCCGAGTTCGCGATCCTCGTTGCCTCCGACCTCAAGGGCCGAGGCTTGGGCCGACGCCTGATGGAGCACCTCGTCGCTTACGCCCAGGCGGAGGGCTTAAGCGAACTTTCGGGCACCGTTCTGGCGGAGAATAAAACGATGCTGGATTTCTGTCAGCGGCTCGGGTTCAAGATCAGCGCAGACCCCGCCGATTGCAGCATCCGGATCGCGACGATGAAACTCAGGGATGCCAAGATCGCTTGAGTTTGCCGTCGGTGCGCTTCATGTGTGAGGCGCGATTTCTCCACTCTTCAGTTTGGCTAGATATTCAGCGAGATCCCTCTTCACCTCGGGCATCAGGATGTAGAGCCCCGTGATGTTGATGAGCGCCATGGAAAAGATCGCCGCGTCAGCGAAGTCGATGACATGGTTCAAATTGATCGCTGCGCCCACCACGACCATCGAACAATAGATCGAATTGAATGTTATCTCGCGCGCCCGGCCCTCTCCGAAAAGATAGGTCCAGGACTTGAGTCCATAATAGGACCATGAGATCAAGGTTGAGAAAGCAAACAGAATGACGGCGACCGCGAGGACGTAGGGGAACCACCAGAACGCGCTTTCAAAAGCGGCCGAGGTCAATTCCACGCCGGTCAGATTGCCTTGTGTAGCAATCCGCCCTGCTTCCGCGTTCCAAACATACAGTCCGGTTGCCGGGTCGATCTGGAGGACACCTGTCATAACGATCACGAGAGCCGTGCACGTGCAAATGACGATGGTATCGATGAAGGGTTCGAGCAGCGACACAAGACCTTCCGTTACTGGGTGTTTGGTCTTCACTGCGGAATGTGCAATGGCCGCCGAACCAATGCCAGCCTCGTTGGAAAATGAGGCGCGTCGGAAGCCCTGGATGAGTGCGCCCAGCATGCCGCCAGCCACACCGGCTCCGGTAAAAGCTCCGTTGACGATCTGACCGATGGCCCACGGCAGCTTTTCAATATTCATGCCGATGATGATCAACGCAGCTCCGCAGTAGATGATCGCCATAATGGGCACGATGAACTCAGCAAAGGTGGCGATGGATTTGATGCCACCGACGATCACGGTGAAAACGATGACTGCAAGGATAAGTCCGGTAATCCACCCCTGTCCCGCCAGCATACTGGCGTCACCGCCCGTCACGTTGACCAGCTGGGCGTGGACCTGATTGGCCTGAAACATGTTGCCGGCCCCGAACGAACCGAGGATGCAAAACACGGCAAACGTCGCCGCCATGATCCGGCCGGGGACTGCAAAGCCGCGCGCGGCCAGACCCTTTGACAGGTAATACATGGGGCCGCCAGAAACATGCCCGTCCGCAAATTCGTTGCGGTACTTCACGCCCAAGGTGCATTCGGTGAATTTGGTCGCCATGCCGAGGAAACCGGCAAGGATCATCCAGAATGTGGCGCCTGGCCCGCCAACCGAAACGGCGACCGCCACGCCTGCGATGTTGCCCAGGCCGACGGTGCCGGACAATGCCGTTGAGAGCGCTTGAAAGTGGCTGACCTCGCCAGGATCTTTTTTATTATCGTATTTGCCGCGAACAAGTGCCAGAGCATGACCGAACCCTCGAATCTGGATCAGACCGAAGTACACGGTAAAGATGACGGCGGCCGCAATCAGCCACATCACGATCCAGGGAAACGCAGTGCCGGGAAAGGGCGAGAAGACAAAATTGACGAACGGAGCGGTAAGAGCCCCGACCGTATCGTTGATCACCAGATCAATGCTGACGGGTGCCGTGTCGGGACCCGCACCAGCACATGCCGTCACCGGCACAGTAAACGCGGCAAGCCCAGCCAAACCGATACGAGCCGCGGACCGGATCCGCGGATTGAGTGCCGTCATTTCGTAGCCCCCCGGCCGTCGCGCCGTCACTCTGATGCCCTGGGTATCAGGAATAATGCGTAAATATCCTAGGCCAGCCCGAGTGTGCGACGCAAGATCGGCTTCGCCGTGAGACTCACGGCGCATCACCAACCCCTATAGTCTCCGGATGTGGTCAGTTTCAAAATTCATTAAATCGCTCGCGATCGCTCAAGTCCTTGCCACGACTTTCGGCGGCCTCGGCGCTACACCCTCCATCGCTCAGCCCACCGTCGTCGTCGCCGGGCCCGCTACTGGCCGCCATGCCGAGCTTCTGCGCGCCATGCGCGAAGGCGCCGGCAAAGCCATCGAAGCCGATGCTGACGTGACCGTGACCGAAGTCGACGATGGCTGCGACGCCGGCCGTGCCGAAGCAGCTGCCCGTCTGGTCGCGGCCGCGCGCCCTGCTCTGGTCATCGGTCATCCCTGCGCCGCCGCAGCGATCGCCGCTGCACGCATTTACGCCACCGCCGGCATCGCTTTTATCGCGCTCGGCGTCCGCCATCCCGACTTGACGTCAAAACGGGCCGGACCAACAATTTTTCGCTTGGCCGGCCGCGACGATCGCCAAGGCGAAGCAGCGGCCGTCGAATTGATCGCCCAAGCTCCCGGCGCAATAGCCGTTATCCAGGACCGCACGGCGTACGCTCGAACGCTTACCGCGTCGATCACCGCAGCCCTCACGGCACGCAATCAGCCAGCTCCGATCATTATCCCCATCGTCGCTGGCCGGCGCGACTACGAGGTTGAACTGGCCAAGCTGAAAGCGGCTCCGCTGAAGGTCGTTTTCTTTGCCGGCTATCCGCCGGAAGCAAGCGTGGTGCTGCGCGGCATGCGCAAAGCCGGCATCACGTCGCCACTCATTGCGTCCGACGCGAACGCGACCGATGACTTCGCCGCGACCGCCGCAGCGCTCGATCCATCGGCGTCGGGCGTCAAGGTCATGCTGCGCGCGCCGCACTCGGGCGGACTGGCCGCCACCGATCTCACAGCCGCCGCACAGATGGCCGTTGCCGCCTGGCGCACGGCCTCGCGCACGGCCGGCGCTAGCGGTGATGCCATTGCGCTTTTATCCGGGCCGGATGGGTCCGCAGCGTTATTCAATACCAACGGCGATGCGCGGATTGCTTCGTTTGTCGCCGTACCGCTGGTGGCCGGGCGATGGTCGAAAAACGCGAACGCCGGCCCCTGACAGGACCGGCGCCGCACTCTCAACGGTGAGACCCAATCAACGGCCTTGCGATTCCGAAAGGCACTCCTGCAAAAGAACGCGTTCCATGCGCTGCAGGGGCTCGGGAACGACGATGCCGCGTGACCTATAGGCGTTGATGCGCTCTTTCAAAAGAGCGTACTGTTCGCGGGGATCGTCGAGCTCGTCGAAGCGCTGATTGAGTTCCGAAATCTCGCACTGCATCTGTTCAGACATTGTTTGCCCATTCGTCCAATTTTCTCGGGACAGTTCCCAGGGTCGTCGCGATCGGTTCACAACCGGCTCTGCTGTCTCTTCCTCATCGCGTGCCGTCAATTCCGGATACTGTACGCCGGTTGACGTTTACACAGAGTTGCGGTCGCGCCCTTGGGATGCAAGTGCCGGAACGCCGCTCCGTTAAGAACCGTGTCCCTTTTCCTACATCGAACCTGAAGCAAACCTGAACAGTTCGCTGCGCGGCTCCGACGTAATACTCCACCTGAATATGGCTCGAAAGCGGCACTAGCTTCGGCTCTGCAGCAATCCGTGGCGCAGCGGAAACAACCCTTAAAAATGTTGGCAATTGTGGACCTGCCACGAAGCGGCCATATGCGCAGCGCGACACGAGATTTTGCACGGCAACATAAGTCACTTGCGGGCGAACGCTCATCAGTGGCTTCGCAGCTGCGAGATGAATATTCGTTCAGTTTAACGTAATTCTTTTTGACTGGTAAGAATTGCCGCAGGTCGCACCTCAGGCATCACAACGTGAATTTTTGCGCTCATCCCTGAATATGTCACTAGCCGAATTGATTCGAACGACGGGCCACGTTGCTGCCTGGGCCGCCGGGTGGTACCCCCTCGACGCGAGCCGACCGGCATCATAAGCCGCCGCAAGACACAGCCCGACGAGAGGTTCCATGATTCCCCGCTACTCCCGGCCCGAGATGGTTCGCATTTGGGAGCCCGAGACGCGCTTTCGCATCTGGTTTGAAATCGAAAGCCACGCCGCAACCGCGATGGCCAACCTCGGCATCATTCCCAAGGAAGCCGCCGACGTTATCTGGAAGAAGGGCTCGCAGGCCCGCTTCGAGGTCGCGCGAATTGATGCCATCGAGCAGGTCACCAAACACGATGTTATCGCCTTCCTGACCCACCTTGCGGAAATCGTCGGGCCGGAAGCACGCTTCGTGCACCAGGGAATGACATCCTCCGATGTGCTCGACACGACGCTCAACGTGCAATTGGTGCGCGCAGCCGATATCTTGCTCGCCGATATCGAGCGTCTGCTTGAAGCGTTGAAACTGCGCGCCTTCGAACACCGCTTGACGCCAACGATCGGCCGCAGTCACGGCATCCATGCCGAACCGACAACGTTCGGGCTGAAGCTCGCCTGCGCTTATGCCGAATTCGAGCGCGCTAAGGAGCGTCTTGCGGCGGCCCGCGAGGACGTGCGCACGTGCGCGATTTCAGGCGCCGTCGGCACGTTTGCCAACATCGATCCGAGGGTCGAAGAGTTCGTTGCCGAACGCATGGGTCTGCGGCCCGAACCTGTCTCGACGCAAGTCGTCCCGCGTGACCGTCATGCCATGTACTTTGCCACGCTCGGCGTCGTCGCCTCCTCGGTCGAGCGTCTGGCCACCGAGATCCGCCATCTCCAGAGGACGGAAGTGCTCGAGGCCGAAGAATACTTCGCGCCCGGCCAGAAGGGGTCCTCGGCCATGCCGCACAAGCGCAACCCCGTGCTGGCGGAAAATCTCACCGGTCTTGCCCGCATCGTGCGCGGCTACGCGATGCCAGCCATGGAGAATGTCGCCCTCTGGCACGAGCGCGACATCTCTCACTCCTCGGTTGAGCGGATCATCGGCCCCGATGCCACCGTCACGCTGGACTTCGCCCTGAGCAGGCTCGCCGGTGTGATCGAGAAGCTCGTCATCTATCCCGACAACATGCGCAAAAATCTGGACCGTCTCGGCGGATTGCATAACTCCCAGCGTGTTCTGCTGGCACTGACCCAAGCCGGCGTCTCACGCGAGGATGCCTATGCCATAGTCCAGCGCAATGCGATGAAAACCTGGGAGGAAGGCAAGGACTTCCTGACCGAACTGAAGAGCGACGCGGAAGTCACCGCCAAGGTTGCGGCCTCGGATTTGGAAGCCATGTTCGACCTTGGCTATCATTTCAAGCACGTCGACACGATTTTCGATCGCGTCTTCGGCCGGGGCTGATGAAAGGTTTGCCATGTACACCGTGATTGGAGCACCGACGACACGCACATTTCGCGTGGTCGCCATGTTGGAAGAACTGGGCGAACCCTACACCCTTGACCCCAAGCGCCCGCACGATCCGGCAGTCGTTGCTCTCAACCCATCCGGCAAGGTCCCCATTCTCCTCGACGGCGGCGTTCCCATCTTTGACAGCGTCGCGATCTGCCAGTACCTCGCCGACAAGCACGGCACGTTCACGTTCAAAGCCGGAACCATCGAGCGCGCGCAGCAGGACAGCTTCACGCAGTTCAGCGTCGATGACATCGAAGGCCCGCTGTGGGTGGCCGCTAAGCACTCCTTTGTCCTTCCAGAGGAGTACCGCGTCAAAGAGGTCAAGCGGGCTTGCGCCTTCGAGTTCGGCCGCGCCGTCGCAACATTATCAAAGCGGCTCGCCAGCAAGCCCTATGTCATGGGAGAAAACTTTACGGTGCCCGACCTGCTGCTCGGCCATTGCCTGGGTTGGGCGCGCTCCATCAAATGGGAACTGCCGGAGGGCAATGTCCGCGATTACTTCGATCGCATTTGCGCCCGACCCGCACAAAAAAAAGCCATTGCAATCCGGGCGGCCGCTTAATCGCGGGCTTGCTCGACGGCCGTGGTCTCCGCTATTCGGTCCGTCATGAAAACTTCCGAAGCCGACATCCTCATTATTCCGGGCTGGTCGAGTTCCGGCGCCGATCACTGGCAGACGCGCTGGGAAAACAACCTCAAGACCGCGCGCCGCGTTGAGCAGCACGACTGGGTGCGACCGGATAAAGATGCGTGGGTTGCCCGCATCGTCGAAGCCGCGGCGCAATCTGTTCGCCCGGTCGTGCTGGTGGCGCACAGTCTGGGTGCAGTGGCGGTTGCCCACGCCGGTGCAAAGCTTGCCCGCCTGCCCGCGCGCCCTGTCGGGGCCTTCCTTGTCGCCCCCGCCGACGTCGATAACGCCCACGCGTGGCCGGTGACGGCTGGAGAGATGTTTGGCGCCACCCAGGAAACCGGCTTCGCGCCGGCGCCAAAGTCGATCCTGCCATTTCCCTCAGTGCTGGTCGCGTCGTCAAATGACCCGTACTGCTCACTCGACCGCGCGCGCCACCTTGCAACGACGTGGGGTTCTGCCGTGATCGAAAGCGGCGCGGTGGGCCATATCAACATTGCGAGCGGTCACGGCCCATGGCCGGACGGCCTGCTAGCTTTCGGCATCTTTCTGCAGCGGCTTTCGCCGGCGCCGGTGCCGTTGAAACGCACACCGGACGCCTGAGCGCAATCAGCGCCTGCTGCCACTGCTACGACGCGGGCTTCTCCAATTCTGACACGGCCTTAGCCAGCGCTTCGTGCATAACCTTGCGGATATCTTCGTCCGTGACAGACAAGCCCTTTGCCGTCAGATCACCTTTGACCTTGCGAAAAACATCATCGTCGCCCTTCTCAGCAAGATCCGCCTTGCGCACGTCCTTGATGTAATCGTCGAGCGCAGAACCCGTCAGGCCAAGCAATCCGCCGGCCCATTCCGCAAGAGTGCGGTTGCGGCGCGACTCGGCCTTGAACTTCAAGTCGCTGTCGCGAGCGAACTTGTTTTCGTAGGCCTTTTCGCGATTGTCGAAGGTTGTCATGTCGCGTCTCCGCTGGGATTGTTCTTGAAATGTTCAGTGTCTCGCTCCGGTTGTAGATCATTCCGTGGAGACATCTGTTGGTGCTGCCTAACCTGTCCACCATGACAAATCAACGGCTTGTGGATGACGTGAACCATTGCCCTGAGATAGCGATCGGTGCGGCGTCGTTAAGATTGTTTCTCCCCCCCGCTTCGGCTAGGGTCCAGCAGTCGCTTTTTTCCGAACGGCGCTTCCTGACCCTACCTCCAAAAGAAGCAGAATAACCTGCAACGTCAAAGGGCAGCGGCCTCGGTAGCGTGTGGTCGGCGTGTTGAGTGAGCATGAGCGTGATCGTCAAAGGACCAGGATCAATGAACAGGCGGCGGCGGATCTACGAGGGCAAGGCGAAGGTACTCTACGAGGGTCCCGAGCCCGGCACCTTGATCCAGCATTTCAAGGATGACGCGACCGCGTTCAATGCGAAGAAGCACGCCCTCATCGAAGGCAAGGGTGTGCTCAACAATCGCATTTCCGAATATATCTTCTCACGCCTCGGCGAGATCGGCGTGCCGACGCACTTCATCAAGCGGCTCAACATGCGCGAGCAGCTGATCCGCGAAGTCGAAATCGTACCGCTTGAAGTTGTCGTGCGAAACGTCGCTGCCGGTTCGCTCGCAACGCGACTCGGCCTTGAAGAAGGCACGCCCCTGCCGCGCTCGATCATCGAATTCTATTACAAGGCCGATGCGCTGAACGACCCGATGGTCTCCGAAGAACACATCACGGCATTCGGCTGGGCCACGCCGACCGAAATCGACGAGATCATGCAGCTTGCGTTGCGGATCAACGATTTCCTTGTCGGCCTCTTCCTCGGTATCGGCATCCGTCTGATCGACTTCAAGGTTGAATTCGGCCGCCTCTGGGACAACGAACAGATGCGGATTGTTCTAGCCGACGAAATCAGCCCGGACTGCTGCCGCCTGTGGGACATCACGTCTGGCGACAAGCTTGACAAGGACCGCTTCCGTCGCGACCTCGGCGGCGTTCTCGAAGCCTACCAGGAAGTCGCCCGCCGGCTTGGCGTGTTGACTGAAAATCCGCGCCCGAAGGGCTCAGGTCCCGTCCTCGTTGCGTCGAACCCGACAGGCAAGCCCAACTGATGGCCACACCGCGCGACCGGCATCCGCCACCGAAACTTCATTCGGAGCGGAGACGGTCGCCGGTGACCGGTTGCCGGAGATCGATATGAAGGCCTTAATCCGCATCACTTTGAAAAATGGCGTTCTCGACCCGCAGGGCAAGGCCATCGAGGGCGCCGTGCGCGGCCTAGGCATCACCGGCATCGGCGATGTCCGGCAGGGCAAATTCATCGAAGTCCAGTTGACCGAGACGGATCAGTCCAAGGCCAAACAGATCGTCGAGCAAATGTGCAAGGACCTGCTCGCCAATACCGTCATTGAAAACTACGCCTACGACCTGGTGCCATGACGCTCGGCCGACACTGTGGGCTTGTTGCTGCGGCTTTCATCGTGCTCAGCGCCCCGGCTTTTGCCGATCCGAGCCCCAGCGCGCCCCTGCAGTCCGCACCCCTCAAACTTGAACCGGCCAAACCTGTCGAACTGACGTGCCGGTCAAAATCGGTCGTCGTCTCGACCAACGCCGCCAACGCGACGAACGGAAATTTGACGTTGACCCTCGTGCTGAAGGACACCGCCGCCAAGCCGGCAACCGGTGCCTGGCGGATCGCCGCCGTCGATCCCGCCCATACCGGCTCGCTCGGTCAACGCGAAGGCAAAACCTGCGCCGAAACATGTCCGTTGACCCTCGCTGCCGATGGCAACGTGGAACTTTGGTCGCCGGCTCCCAAGGCGATCGACAAATTGGCCGACGGTGAATGGCTGTTGCTGGCTGTCGTCAAGGCTGCAACCCTCGACTTGCGCGCCACGACATTCAGCGGCAAACAGATCGAGAGCCTCGAAGAAGGCACTTGCAGGGTCGGTTCATGATCAAAGCTTCCGTCATCGTCTTCCCCGGATCGAATTGCGACCGCGACGTCAAAGTCGCGATCGAGCGCATCACGGGTTATGCGCCCAATATGATCTGGCACGGCGATGCCAGCGTCCCGTCGTCCGATCTCATCGTCCTGCCCGGCGGCTTTTCGTACGGCGATTATCTCCGCTGCGGAGCCATGGCCGCGCATTCGCCGATCATGAAAGACGTCATCGCCAAGGCGAAAGCCGGGACGCCCGTACTCGGCATCTGCAACGGCTTTCAGGTGCTGTGCGAATCGGGGCTGCTGCCCGGCGTTCTGATGCGCAACCGCTCGCTCAAGTTCATCTGCAAGGATGTGTTCCTGCGCGTCGAACGCGACGACACGTTCTTCTCACGCTGCTACCGCAAAGGCGAGGTCATCAAGGTCCCGATCGCCCATGCCGAAGGCAACTACTTCGCCGATACGGAAACGCTGGACCGGCTCGAAGGTGAAGGCCGCGTTGCGTTGCGCTATTGCGATGAGACGGGCACCGTCAGCGATGCCGCCTCGCCCAATGGCGCCCAGCGCAACATCGCCGGCATCACTGACCCGACGGGCCGCATCCTTGGCATGATGCCCCACCCCGAACGGCTTTATGAAGCCGCCCTCGGAGGCACCGACGGCCGCCGCATTTTCGAAAGCGCCGTCATTAGCCTCACCGCCGACGCGGCTTAGACCAACGTCGAACTATGCACAGATAAGCTAAGCTCAAACCTTGTGCTCGATCATGCAGCTTCTACCCTCGCGATTATTGATTTGCGAGGCCTTTGATGATTCGATTTTCAACGAATTTAGGTGTGGCGTCGGCCGGTTTGCTTCTTATCGGCTGCGCCGGTCGCGCTCCCGATATGGTTCCGATCGTGCAGGTCAATGATCCTGTTCTGACCTGTGATCAGATCGTTGCTGAAGCGAAGATCAACAACGATCGCATCACCGAACTTGCCCGCGAGGAAGGCTGGAAAGTCACTTAGAACGTGGCCGCAGGGGTCGTGGGCCTTGTGATCTGGCCAGTTTGGTTCGGAATGGATTTTCAAGATGCAGCTGGCAAGGAAGGCCGGGCACTATCGCAACGAAATGAATACCTCGGCACGCTTGCCACGCAGCGCTGCAGTCCGCCTGCAACGACAGCATCCATTTCAAAAAGAAGCAGCTGACTGAAAACCCGCGCGTTCATCGCGCAGGTAAGAGCGGCCGTCTTTCCAGCGCCCCGACATGAAAGGGGCGCGCAGTGGGGTTGTGGCCAAGCGATTCGGGGAGTGCCACTTCCAGTGTGTTCTCCAGATCGAATTAAATCTCTGGCCGTCGAACGGCCCCACCCCTGTGGATACCTGGGATAGCTCTCGCTTGACGCCCTACCGGCAGCGATTCGCATCTGCCGACCAGGACGGACTCGGTCTAACACAGACCCATGGCTGAACCCGTCCTCCTCCCCACCGAAAAGCTGCGCGCCGTGGCGAACGCCACCGAGCCGGTCAACTTTCGGCATGTCCCGCACAACATCGAGGCCGAGCAGGCGCTGCTCGGCGCGATCTTTGTCAACAACGAAGCGCTCGATCGGGTCACCGACTTCCTCGAGCCGGTGCATTTCTACGATCCGCTTCACGCCGAAATCTATGAAACCGCCACGAAGCTGATCCAGGCCGGCAAACAGGCGACGCCTGTGACGCTAAAGACGTTCTTTGAAAACGCCGAGCCGATCGGCCCGAATATGACGGTGCCGCAGTATCTCGGCAAACTCGCCGCCAGCGCCACGACCATCATCAACGCGCACGACTACGGCCAGACGGTCTACGACCTCGCCATCCGGCGCAATCTCATCGTGATCGGTGAGGACCTGGTCAACACCGCCTTCGACAGTCCCGTCGATCATTCGCCCGACGACCAGATCGCCGACGCGGAATCGAAACTCTACGCGCTGGCGGAGAAGGGCAAATACGGCCAAGGCTTCCTCTCGTTCGGCACCGCGCTGACGCACGCGATCGACATGGCCAACAGCGCCTACGAACGCGACGGCCATCTGTCGGGCATATCCACCGGCCTCACCGATCTCGACGGCAAACTCGGTGGCCTGCAATCGTCCGACCTGATCATCCTCGCCGGTCGCCCCTCGATGGGCAAAACCGCGCTCGTCACCAATATCGCCTACAACGTCGCCAAGGCCTATCGCTCCGAAATGCAGCCGAACGGCGAGGAGAAGGCTGTCGACGGCGCGATCGTCGGCTTCTTCTCGCTGGAAATGTCAGCCGAACAGCTCGCCACACGTATCCTGTCGGAGCAGTCGGAAATCGCATCGGAGCGTATCCGCCGCGGCATGATCAATCAGGACGAGTTCAGCAAGCTCGTTCTTGTCTCGCAGGAAATGAGCCGCGTTCCCCTCTACATCGACCAGACCGGCGGCATCACCGTGGCGCAGCTTGCCGCCCGCGCCCGCAAACTGAAGCGACAGAAGGGCCTTGGCCTGCTCATCATCGACTACCTGCAGCTGCTTGCAGGTTCGTCGAAGTCGGCGAGCGCCGGGCGCGTGCAGGAAGTGACCGAGATCACGACCGGCCTCAAGGCTCTCGCCAAGGAACTACAAGTTCCCATCATCGCGTTGTCCCAGCTCTCGCGCGCCGTCGAGCAGCGCGAAGACAAGCGTCCGCAACTGTCCGATCTTCGCGAATCGGGATCGATCGAACAGGACGCCGACGTCGTCATGTTCGTCTTCCGCGAGGAATACTATGTCGAGCGCCTGAAGCCCAACGAGAGCGATCCAAAATTCCAGGAATGGCAGCAGAAGATGATGCAGGTCTCCGGCAAGGCCGAAGTCATCATCGGCAAGCAGCGCCATGGTCCCGTGGGCACTGTTCCCCTGTCCTTCGAAAGCCAGTTCACCCGCTTCGGCAACCTCGCCCGCGACGCCTGGATGCCGGAACGCATGGAATAACGGCCGATAAAGTCGGCAACCGACGCACTGTCGGCCACAAGCCAGAAAGGATTGTAGCCCTGCACCACGTGTGGCGCCTCAGGCCTCGCAACGGCCATCGCGGTGTGCGAAAGCTCCACCCATGAGCCGTCCCGAGCCGAAGTCCGCCCCCCCTCCTGAGGTCGCCGTCGCCATGTCCGCGGCGGAAATCGGCGTTCTGCGCGTTGATCTTGCGGCCATCGCCCACAACTGGCGCGCATTGGCCGATCACGTCGCGCCGGCCGAGTGTGGCGCCGTCGTCAAGGCCGATGCCTACGGTCTGGGGATTGCCCGCGTGCTGCCCGCCCTCTCCGCCGCCGGATGCCGAACCTTTTTCGTGGCAACACCGCGCGAAGCGGCCGAGGCCCGCGCTCTTCATTCCACCGCTCGTGTGTTCGTGCTCAACGGCCTGTTTCCCGGCGCCGCCGACACGATTCTCGCTGCCGGTGCGATCCCGTGCTTGGCCAGCCTTGCCGAAATCGAGGAATGGTCCGCGCATGCCCGCCGCATCGGCGCCCGCCTCGCCTCGGCCATTCATGTCGATAGCGGCTTGCATCGACTCGGTCTGCCGGCTGGCGAAGTCGCGCGGTTGGCAGCCCGGCCGGAATGGCTCGAACCGCTCGACGTCGTTCTGATCATGAGCCACCTCGCCTCTGCCGACGATCCCAACGATCCCGCCAGTGCAGCCCAGCAACAGACCTTCGAGAGGCTGCGCGAGATGTTGCCGGCGGCCCCCGCCTCGCTCGCTGCCTCCGACGGACTCATGCTCGGTCAGCCCTACCATTTCGACCTCGTGCGCCCCGGTTATGCACTCTACGGCGGACAGGCATCGGGCGGGGCAAGAGCCCCTGTCGTCCCCGTCGTTTCACTTTATGCGCGCGTACTGCAGGTCCGCGAGGTCGGCACCCGCGGGCAGGTCGGCTACTCAGGCGCGTGGTCGGCCTCGCGACCAAGTCGCATTGCGACAATCGCCGCTGGCTATGCCGACGGGTTCGCGCGCACAGCCAGCGCCACCACCGACAGGAGAGGCGGATCGGTTTTGATCCATGGTTCGCTGTTACCTATCGTCGGTCGCGTCTCCATGGATCTGATCACTGTCGACGTCACGGACTGCCCTATCCTGGTCACCCGCGGTGACATCGCCGAATTGATCGGGCCGGCCCTGCCGCTCGAAACCGTCGGCGCGGAGGCTGGCACCATTGGCTATGAAGTCCTCACTCGGCTCGGTCGCCGCTTTGAACGCGTCTACGCCGGAGACGGCGCGTAAATGGCCAAAGCAGCAAAATCGCTCTACGTCTGTCAGGCCTGCAGCGCCACCTCGCCGCGCTGGGCGGGCAAGTGCGCATCGTGCGGCGAGTGGAATACGCTCGCCGAAGAAACCGACGCCGGCCCGCCACCCAAGTCCGGCATGACGCGCCACTCGAAGGGCAAGCCGGTCAAGCTCGGAACCCTTGCAGGCGGTGCCGACGAAGCCCCCCGCTTCACCACAGGCATGGCCGAACTCGATCGCGTCACCGGTGGCGGCATCGTTCCCGGTTCCGCACTTCTCATCGGCGGCGAACCCGGCATCGGTAAATCGACACTTCTGCTGCAGCTCTCTGCTTCGCTGGCGCGTGCCGGTCGCAGCGCGATCTACTTTTCCGGCGAGGAAGCGACCGCCCAAGTCCGCTTGCGCGCCGAACGGCTGGGTCTGGCTTCCGCTCCCGTAGCGCTGGCCGCCGAGACCAATCTCGCCAACATTCTGGCCACACTCGATGCCCGCGCCAGACCCGACCTTGTCGTGGTCGACAGCATCCAGACCCTCTGGTCCGATGAACTCGACGCCGCACCCGGCACCGTCAGCCAGGTCCGCGCCGCGACGCAATCGTTGATCCGCTACGCCAAGCTCGAAGGCGCCGCCCTCCTGCTCGTTGGCCACGTGACCAAGGACGGTCAAATCGCCGGACCCAAGGTTGTCGAGCACATGGTCGATTGCGTTCTCTCTTTTGAAGGCGATCGCGGCCATCCTTTCCGCATCCTGCGCGCCACCAAAAATCGGTTCGGCGCCACCGACGAGATCGGTGTCTTCGAAATGGTCCAGCAGGGGTTACGGGAAGTCGCCAATCCGTCCGAAATGTTTCTCGGCGACCGCGAAGCCTCCGTACCCGGCGCCGCGGTCTTTGCCGGAATGGAAGGGACGCGGCCGATCCTGGTTGAAATCCAGGCCCTCGTCGCACCCTCGCCGCTGGGAACACCACGGCGCGCCGTTGTCGGCTGGGATAGCAACCGCTTGTCGATGATCCTGGCCGTCCTCGAAGCGCGCTGTGGCGTCTCGCTGGCCCAACACGATGTCTACCTCAACGTGGCCGGTGGCCTGAAAATCTCCGAGCCGGCAGCCGATCTCGCCGTCGCGGCGGCGCTTTTGTCGTCGTTCTCCGGCAAGGCCCTACCACCTCAGCGGGTGACGTTCGGCGAAATCTCGCTGTCCGGTGCCGTGCGGGCCGGCGCACACACGGCGCTCCGCCTGAAAGAAGCCAAGAAACTCGGCTTCACCCAAGCCGTCATACCGGCGGCCGGGGAAACCGGCGCCGATGCGGCCAACATGTCACTCACACGCCTCACCCATCTCAAAGAGCTTGCGGACCCGTTGCGCACATGAGACTGACCCGTGCAAATATGGTGAACTGCAGCCCTTTCGCGGCCAGCCCATTCCTGGAGAGTGCCTCGACATGATCGGTCCGCTGACCTACCTCGACGCCGCGCTGATCGCCGTGGCGTTCATTTCCGGGCTGCTGGCCATGTACCGTGGCCTCACCCGGGAGCTGCTTTCGATCGTCTCCTGGGCGGTGGCCGCGCTCGCGGTGCTGTATTTCGTGTTGAACTATAAGAAGTTCGCCGAAGACATGGCGGCACAGATGGGCACGCAGGTCGCTATTGCGCAAATCGCCATCGGCGCCGTTATCTTCCTGATCGTGCTGATCATCGTGCATCTGATCACGTCACGGATCTCCGACATCATCCTCGACAGTTCGGTCGGCATGATCGACCGCATCTTGGGGTTTCTGTTCGGCGTCGTGCGCGGCTTCATCCTCGTGGTCATTCCTTACATGTTCTACGAATCATTCATTCCCGACCCTGCCAATCAGCAACCCTGGGTTCGCGATTCCGCATCTCTGCCCTATATCAAAGCGACGGGTAATACGATCCGGTCCACGCTCGAAACCCACATGCCCTCGAGCCTCACCAACCCGCAACCGGCACCCGCAGCCCCGGTCGAACCTCCGCCCGGCTGATCTCGGCAGAGTCCATCGTGTTAATAAATGAAAAACACTTTCGCACAGTCGCCGATGTGACAGTGCGGCGACGAGCCATGGCGCTCGACCCGAAAGTGGTGTTAAAGACGGGCGTTCACGGGCCGGCATCTCTCAAGAGCCGGACTCGCGCAGCGGATGCTTGAGCGGGAGGCAACCATGGCGCAGTCCCACGACGCCGGTTCGACGGCCGGTGACTTCGGTTACTCTAAGTTCGGAGACGACCGGCTGCGCGAAGAGTGCGGCGTCTTCGGCGTGTTCGGCCATCCGGATGCGGCGGCCCTGACGGCACTCGGCTTGCACGCCCTGCAGCATCGCGGGCAGGAAGCCGCCGGCATCGTGACTTACGACGGCCAGCAGTTCCATTCCGAACGCCATCTTGGCCTCGTCGGCGACAATTTCAACGAAGCTGCCGTGATCGGCCGCCTCAAGGGCGCCATGGCCGTCGGCCACAATCGCTATTCGACGACCGGTGAACCGGCTCTGAAAAACGTCCAGCCGCTCTATGCGGATATCGATACGGGCGGTTTTGCCGTCGGCCATAACGGCAATCTGACCAATGCGCTGACGCTGCGCCGCGAGTTAATTTCCTCCGGCGCGATCTTTCCCTCCACCTCCGACACCGAGGTCATTCTTCATTTGCTGTCGCGCTCCAAGAAGCGGCGCATGGTTGACCGCTTCATCGAAGCAATCCGGCAGATCGAAGGCGCCTATGCCCTGGTGGCGCTGACGAACGACATGATGATCGCCGCACGCGATCCGATCGGCATTCGCCCGCTAGTGCTCGGCCGCCTCGATGGCGCAACGATCCTTGCCTCAGAAACCTGTGCTCTCGACATGGTTGGCGCGCAGTTCGTGCGCGAAGTGGAGAACGGCGAAGTCATCGTCGTGACAAAAGACGGGATCGAGAGCCATCGCCCCTTCCCTCGGCGGCCCGCCCGGCCCTGCATCTTCGAATACATCTACTTCTCCCGCCCCGACAGCGTCATCGGCGGCCGTTCCGTTTACGACATCCGCAAGCAGATGGGCGTGCAGCTGGCCATCGAATCGGCACCGAATGCCGACGTCATCGTTCCCATTCCCGACTCAGGTGTGCCCGCCGCCATTGGCTTCTCCCAGCAATCCGGCATTCCCTTCGAACTGGGCATCATCCGTAATCACTACGTCGGCCGCACCTTCATCGAACCCGAGCAGCGCATCCGCGCCCTCGGCGTCAAGCTGAAGCATTCCGCCAACGCAGGCGTCATCCGCGGCAAGAGCATCGTCCTGATCGATGACAGCGTGGTGCGTGGCACCACATCCAAGAAAATCGTGGAACTCATGTACGACGCGGGCGCACGCGAGGTGCACATGCGCATCTCCTCGCCTCCCATCACCCATCCCGACTATTACGGCATCGACACGCCGCGCAAGAAAGACCTGCTGGCCGCGAATATGGACATCGAAGCCATGCGCCAGTTCATGGGTGCCGACAGCCTCGCCTTCCTGTCGGTTGACGGCATCTACCGCGCCGTCGGCTTTGACGCCCGCGACCCGCGCGCGCCTCAGTTCACCGATCACTGCTTCACCGGCGAATATCCCACCGAACTCGTCGACCAGAACGGCACCGGTTTCCGGCAACTGTCGCTCCTTGCCGAAGTGGTCTGAAACTTTGACTGACGCCGCGGGACCGCCGCCGGCCAAATCTTGAGGCCCCCATCCGTGACGTCTAATCCTGCTCCCCTGAAAGGGCGCCTCGCCCTCGTCACCGGCGCCACGCGCGGTCTGGGCCGTGCGGTCGCCGTCAGTTTTGCCAAGGCCGGCGCCCACGTCATCGCCGTTGGCCGGACCACGGGCGCTCTGGAAGAACTCGACGACGAGATCCAGAAAGTTGGCGAACCTGCAACGCTTCTGACACTCGATCTGCGCAAGGGCGACACGATTGACGCGCTGGGCCCGACGATTTTCGAGCGTTGGGGCAAACTTGATATTCTCGTCGGCAATGCCGCGATGCTGGGCCCCTTGTCGCCGCTACCGCACATCACGGCGGATGCCTGGCAGCACGTCATTGATGTCAATTTAACCGCAAACTGGCGTCTCATTCGCACGCTCGATCCGTTGTTGAAGCGCGCGGATGCCGGCCGCGTCATTCTGGTGTCGTCGGGCGCCGCCGATGGACAGCACGCCTACTGGGGTCCGTATGCAATTTCCAAGGCGGCCGTCGAATGCATGGGACGGATGTATGCGGTGGAATGCGACAACACACCCATCCGCGTTGCGATCGTCAATCCCGGCGCGATCAGCACAGCGATGCGGGCCAAGGCCTTCCCCGGCGAAGATCCAGCGACGCTGCCAACCCCGCAGGATGTCGCCCCACTCTTTTTAGAGCTCGCAAGTCCGCACAGCACGATCCACGGTGAGGTCGTCCGCTACCGGGACTGGCGCGATGCCCGCTCCCTCGCGGCCAGCGGCTGATCAGCCGGGTGCTTCGATGACCATTCCGTCGTAGGCCGGTTCCACACCCGCCGGCAACTCAGCCGCCAGCGTCGCATAGTCAAGATCGCTCGTCATATGCGTGAGGATGGCCCGCTTCGGCTTCAGCCGCGCAATCCATTGCAGCGCCTGCGCCACGTTGAAGTGGTTTGGATGCGGCGTGTAACGCAAGGCATCGACAATCCAGACGTCGAGGTTTTCCAAGAGTGGAACGGACGCCTCCGGAAGCGCGGAGATGTCGGGTGAATAGGCCAATCCGCCGAACCTGAAGCCGAGCGAGGCAATGTCGCCATGCGCCTGCGGCACTGCCAGAATGTCGAACGCGGTGTTGACGCCGTTGATGCGGATCCGGCCGTCGGACGGTATGTCGACGGCCTTCAGGATCGAGTGGTAGCCCGATCCAGGCTTGGTTTCGAAGCAGTAGTTAAATCTCGACATCAGGCTGTCGCGCGTCGCCTCGTCGAAGTGGCACACCACCTTCGACTTCATGGCGTAGGCCACCATCCGCAGATCGTCGATGCCATGCGTGTGATCGGCATGGTCGTGGGTGAATAGGACGCCATCCAGATGCGTGACCCGCGCGTCGATCAACTGCTCGCGCATATCGGGCGGCGTATCGACCAGCACGTTGACAAAACCGCCGCCAACGATCTTTTCCACGAGCACCGAACACCGCCTGCGCCGGTTTTTCGAATTGGCCGCATCGCACGCGCCCCAATTCGGCCCAAGCCTCGGCACACCGCCAGACGAGCCGCAGCCAAGGATCGTGAGGCGGATCGTCATGCGGCCGCCCGAGGGCGCGGAACTTTTTGATACAGCTTGAAGAAATTGTCGGTCGTGGCGTGGGCAAAATCTTCAAAAGCCATGCCGCGCGCGTCGGCCAGAGCCCGCGCCGTGTGCACGACATACGACGGTTCGTTCTGCTTTCCCCGATACGGTTCGGGCGCGAGGTAGGGCGCATCGGTTTCAATCAGAACACGGTCAAGCGGAACCGCGTTGGCGATCGCGCGCAAAGCGTCATTTTTCTTAAAGCTCACGACACCGGAGAACGATACGTAAAGCCCCAGTTCAACCGCGCGCCGCGCCAGCTCCAGTCCGCCGGTGAAGCAATGCAGAACCGCTAAAAAAGCGCCCTTTGCCTGTTCCTCTTCCAGAATGCGGATCGTATCGGCATCCGCATCGCGGGTATGAATTTCAAGCGGCAGCCCGGTCAGCCGCGCCGCAGCGATATGCGTGCGAAATCCTTGCGCCTGCGCCTCGGGCGTCGAGTGCTTGTAGAAATAATCAAGCCCGGCCTCGCCGATCCCGACAATCTTGGGATGTTCCGCGTAGTGCGCCAGATCGAGCGCGGTGACGTCCAATTCCTCGTGCGCGTAGTGCGGGTGCGTTCCGACCGTGCCGTACACCGTGTCGAAGCGCTCCACGACCGAAATCAAATGATCGAACTTTCCGACCCGCGTCGAGATGTTGACCATAATACCGACGCCGGCCGCATGAGCCCGCGCGACGACGCCATCGAGATCATCAGCGAACTCGGGTCGGTCGATATGGCAATGGTGATCGACGAGCAGCATGTCAGGCGCCGTTCCCGCCCTGCGATTTCTGGCGGTTGGCCTCTTTCTGCGCCCTCTTGGCAAGCCGTGCCGCCTCCTGCACGTCAGCCGACGACGACCCGCTCTTCTTTGCCTCGGCCTCGGGATCGACGTAGCGTGGAAACACGCCTTGCGGTTCGGGCAACTGAAGGCCCGGCTGCAAGCGGCCCCTAGGACCCAGCGCTGCAAACTGCCGCGCCGCAGTCTCCGTCTGACCGAGCTGATTGAGAAGTTTATCGGCGGCGGCCGGCATAGCCGGCTGCACGAGAACAGCGAGTTGGCGGACCACCTCGGCTGTCACGTAAAGGATTGTCCCCTTGCGCTCGTTCGTCAAAGACTTGTCGAACGGCTTCTCGCTCGCGAAATATCGATCCCCCTCGCCGACGACGTCCCAAGCGGCATCGAGCCAAGACTTGATCGCTTGTCGGTCCATGGCCTCGCGGCAAACGGCGTACAGCGCATCGGCCTTGGCAAGGAGCGCGGCATCGGCGTCCGTGAAGGCTTGCGGCGTCGGCACCACACCACCGAAACCCTTCCAGATCATCGACAGACAGCGTTGCGCGAGATTGCCCAGTCCGTTGGCGAGATCCGCGTTGATACGGTTGACAATGGCTTCGGCTGAATAGTTTCCGTCCTGCCCGAAAATCACTTCGCGCAAAAAGAAATAACGCACCTGATCGCGCCCGTAGGCGCCGACGAGGTCGAACGGATCGACGACATTGCCGACCGACTTCGACATCTTCTCGCCCTTGTTCAACACGAACCCATGCGAAAAGACGCGCTTTGGCAGCGGCAAGCCTGCACTCATCAGGAACGCCGGCCAATAGACGGCATGAAACCGCACAATGTCCTTGCCGATGACGTGCACGTCGGCCGGCCAATAGGCTTTACGTGGATTGTCGCCGGCGTTGAGTAGCCCCGTGGCCGTGACATAGTTGGTCAACGCGTCGACCCAGACATACATGACATGTCCCGGCGCGTCGGGAACCGGAATTCCCCAGTCGAGCGTGGAGCGCGAGATCGACAGATCCTCAAGTCCCATCCGCACGAAGCTCACCACCTCGTTGCGCCGCTCCGCCGGTAGAATGAAATCAGGGTTTGCTTCGTAGAACGCCAGCAGCCGCTCCTGATAGGCCGAGAGCCGGAAGAAATACGTCTCCTCCTCCGTCCATTCGACAGGCGTACCGGTCGCGACCGCCACCCGCTCCCCGTCGCGGACCTCCGTCTCGCTTTCCTTGTAATAAAGCTCGTCACGAACCGAATACCAGCCGCCGTACGCCTTCTGGAAAATGTCGCCGGCTTTTTCCATCCGCCGCCACAGGTCCGCGCAGGCCTCGTAATGCCGCGCCTCGGTCGTGCGGATAAAATCGTCGTTCGACAGTCCCAGTATGGCCGCCATCTCGATGAAGCGGGCGGAGTTGCGATCAGCAAGTTGACGCGGGCTCGTGCCCTCCTTTGCCGCCGTCTGCTTCATCTTCAGCCCATGCTCGTCGGTGCCTGTGAGAAAGAACACGTCCCGGCCGTCAAGCCGCTCGAACCGTGCGATCGCATCCGTCGCAATGGCCTCGTAGGCATGCCCGACATGCGGCACGCCGTTGGGATAGGAGATCGCCGTCGTGATGTAGAAGCGTTTGCTCATGGCCTCGCGCGCCGGGGATGAGAGGGGCTGCGGTTGCAGACAACCGCCAACGGTCACGCCGGAGCGGCGCCGCGTGTGGCCTGCACGATCCTTTGGAACGTCAACAGGATCAGAGATTTGCGATCCAGGTTGTAGATCTCCGTGCTGGCCTTCTCGGCGACCGTGGTTTCCCACAGTTGCGCCCAGGCTGCAAGCCGCTCCTCCGGGATCAGCCGGGCGGCCAATTCGACGTCGCCGCGCTCGCCCTCGCCCGTCGCACCGGCCCGTATGAGCCGGGCCAGCACGCCAAGCAGCAGATCGAAAAACAACTCATATTTCGCCTCGGCCGCCGGCGACGCCAATTCATCCCCGATCTGGTGCACCAAGACCCAGTCGAGACGCGGCAATCCGGCGATGAGCTTGGCAATCTTACCGTAAAGGTCGAGGCCTTTGCCCGTCTGCAGCATCAGCAGGCGACGCACACTGCCCTCGGCCAAACGCGACAACGTCTGCCACTCTTCGCCCGATGGCAAAGCCGCTTCCGCGCCCGCATCCTCCAGAGCGTTGAGCGCTTGCGCCACCGCCTTGCGCAAATCGTCATCGCTCAACGATCCCGCCGCGAGCATCCGGCACCGCGATCGGATCGTCGGCAGCAGCCGATCCGGTGCCGAGGCCACAAGCAGAAAAACGGTCCGCCGCGGCGGCTCCTCAAGCGACTTCAGCAGCGCGTTGGCGGCGTTGGTATTCAGTTCGTCGATGGGATCGATGATGACGACGCGCCATCCCTCACCCGCACCCATACTCAAGAACCCCTTGAGGCGGCGAACCTCGTCGACCGTGATCTCGCTCTTCAGCTTCTTTGTCTGAAAGTTGTACGGACGGCGCAGCACCAGAAGTTCGGGGTGGGACAGGTTGCCGACGAGCCGCGCCGCCCGCGTCGCCGGATCAATGTCGAGCGAAGTGCCGAACATGTCGCGCTCGCTCTCGGCTGCGAGTAAAAACCGCGCAATCCGATAGCACAGTGTTGCTTTGCCGACACCCGTCGGCCCCGCCACGATCCAGGCATGATGCATGCGGCCCGACCGGAATGCATCGAGAAATCCCTGTTCGGCCGCCGCCTGCCCGTAAAGCCGCTCCGTCGAGCGCGGCGAGGGAAACCGATCGAGCTTGTCCGGCTCGGGCAGCAGTTCGATTTCGGCCGATAGCGCTGGCGAGCGGGCCATGACTCAGGATGCCTCGGTGAGGAGGCGCGTCGTCACCGCCGTCCACACCTCGTGCGCCACCTCGTCGGCCGATTTCTGGCCATCAACAATGACGCACCGCTGCGGCTCCAGCCGGGCGATCTCCAGAAAACCTTCACGCAGCCGCTTATGAAAGCCAAGGTCGCGCGCCTCGAAACGGTCAGCCAGCAGACCCCGCGGCTGCTTGGGCACTTTCTCGCTCGGTGGCGTCACTGCCGTCGGAACGCTGAGGCGCAGCGCCGCGCGCGCCAATCCGATCTCGGCTGGAATATCAACCACGATCGTCAAATCCGGCTTCGTGTTCTGCACGACGATAAGTTCGAGCGCTTCGAGCAGCCGCGGTTCCACGTGCCCGGCAAAGCCTTGATAGATCCGCGTCGAATCCGAAAACCGGTCGCAAATGACGATCCGCCCTTCCCCTAGCGCCGGACGAATGACCTGCTCGAGGTGATCCGCCCGAGCCGAAGCAAACAGCAACGCTTCGGCAAGGGGCGCATGTTTTTCCAGACCCGGATCGAGGATCAGCAACCGCAGTCGTTCAGCGAAGGGCGATCCGCCCGGTTCGCGTGTCAGCGTCACGGCCCGGCTTTGCGCCATCAGCCGCTCGGCGAGACGCTTGGCTTGGGTCGACTTTCCCGATCCCTCGCCGCCCTCGAAAGTAATGAACCAACCGGCCGTCATGAACTCTTTCAGTCGGGCTTACCCGGCCCCGGACCCTTGTCACGGTCCATCAAGCCTTTTTTTAAAGGTTGACCCAGCGCAACGCCAGAAAAACCAGACTGTCCAGGCCTTGCCGCCACACGGTCGCCGCCTCCACATCCTCAGCGGCCACCAGCGGCACCTCCGTTGTGGCGTTGGACGAACTCGTCACCCTGAGCCGCGCGACTTGATCGCCCTTTTTGACCGGCGGCTTCAGCGGCCCATCATAAACAAGTTCCGCGCGCAGCTTCTGGTTCGCCGGAAAACGCGGCAGCACGACGCTCAGCGGCCCGTTTCCCTTCGCGGCCAGCGGCACATAAAACTGCGTTCCACCCCAAACGCGCGCGCTGCCGACCTCCTCGTTCGCATCAAACAGCGTGAACTTGGCGAAGCTGCGTTGTCCCCATTCCAGCAGCCGCCGCGCCTCCTCGCGTCGCTCCTTCTCGTCAGCCATCCCCATGACGACCCCGATCAGACGCCGCCCGTTGGCAACCGCCGATACGACAATACCGTAACCGGCCTCCTTCGTGTGCCCCGTCTTGAGCCCGTCGACGCCCAATCCCTCGGCACTGAGCAGCGGATTTCGATTGTAGAACTTGTGTTTGCGATAATCGAATTCGCGCTGGGCGAAGATCTTATACTCTTCCGGGTACTCGCGGATGATGTGCTGAGCCAGCAACGCCAGTTCCCGCGCCGTCATCAGATGCTCGGGATGATAAAGTCCGGTGGAATTGCGGAACGTTGATTTCTTGAGCCCGATCCGCCGCGCCTCTTGCTCCATGAGCTTGGCGAAGCCCTCTTCCGTCCCGCCCAACGCTTCGGCGACCGCGATCGCCGCGTCATTGCCCGACTGCACGATAATGCCCTGCACGAGTTCATCGACCCGCGCCCGCGTGTTGATGGGAACGAACATCGCCGACGTGCCCGACGGAGCTCCGCCCGTCCGCCACGCGTATTCACTCATCAGAAATTCGTCTTCGGGCTTCACTTTGCCCTGCTTCATGGCCTGGAACAGGACTTCCAGCGTCATGAGTTTGCTCATGCTCGCCGGTGGCGCCAGTTCATCGGCATTGAACTGGAACAGTACCGCTCCCGTTTCGGCGTCCATCAGAATCGCACGCTTGGCCCGCGTCGTGAACTCGCCCGACGCCTGCGCCAACGCGGGTCCGCCGCCACACAGCCACGCAGGTCCCCCCGCAGCCACCAGCGAGACGGCGAATATTGCCAAACAGAGAAGCCGAAAACTCGATCGCGCTGCCGGTAGAACCACAGGGACGTCTCCTCGGCGGTCGTTGAGGCGCTTTTGTCAGCACATCAGAAGTGCGACTTTATGCGAGCGCGAGAAGGTCGGGTCAACCCCGCGCGCGGACTTGCGCTCAGCGAATATCGCCGCCCAGGCTCGACCGCCGGTGATCCATCACCCAATTCCCTTGCGACCGTGGCACCTGCGCTGCCCAGGGCGTCGCGGCACGATTTGCAACTCTGCCGTCCATCGATGGCCGTTGTGCAAGAAATTGCCGTTCCCGCGTATCGTCGCCGCTCATCGGCGCCCGTCCGGCATGGCGCACGCGCACGCGGCCCAAACCCTGGCCTTTGGTTCCAAGCGCTTGGGCCGCCGCCCGCGACAGGTCGATAACCCGATTGCCCACGTAGGGTCCACGATCGTTGACGCGCACGAGCACCGTGCGCCCGTTGTCCAGATTGGTCACATAGGCATAAGTCGGCAGCGGCAGCGTCGGATGCGCGGCCGACATCCGGTTCATGTCGTAGATTTCGCCGTTCGCCGTTTTGCGACCGTGAAAATCGTCGCCGTACCAGGACGCAATGCCGACCTCGTCGAGGCCGGGCTGATCGCGCGGGGTGTACCAACGCCCACCCACCGAGTAAGGGCGGCCTACCTTGTAGAAGCCACCGCCTTTGGGGATCCGATCATTCGCGCCATAGACACGCGGGCTTGCGCTCACCCCTAACTTCGGGTCCGGTCCTCCCGACGAACAGCCGCCCGCCACGACGATTGCCAGGACGAGCACCAGACCGGTGCGAACGACATTTGCCGGCGGACGGATCGCGAATTCGTTACGCACAACACACACCCAATAACCGGCAGCCGATCAGCCAACAGCCGAACACGGGCTAGTCTCGACGACAAGCGCGGCCCGCCCGGGACCGGATCGTGGCGAAATGTGCTTAGGATCGGGTAAACTTGGGCCCGAATTGACCGGCGGCAGACCGCCGCGAGCCCTTGAGGCCGCGCACGCCCCCGCGTATAGGGGGCGCACCGGAGGGATGGTCGAGTGGTTTAAGGCACCGGTCTTGAAAACCGGCGTGGGTGCAAGCTCACCGTGGGTTCGAATCCCACTCCCTCCGCCA